>Ga0265298_10003412_pt1 | contig 21032 bp, 14 predicted proteins | sample AusTroGonzalo_MG_3_FD_193486 | JGI IMG/M metagenome (GOLD analysis project Ga0265298, IMG submission 193486) | Bovine rumen microbial communities from tropical cattle in Woodstock, Queensland, Australia - Gonzalo_01 | ecosystem: Host-associated > Mammals > Digestive system > Stomach > Rumen ... | reverse complement strand
CAAGGCCAAGCAGATTCTAACGAAGCTGAAGATTCGCAACCTCAACCAGCCGATGGGACAGCTCTCGGGCGGACAGCAGAAGCGCGTGGCGTTGGCCAACGTACTCATTACCGAACCCGACCTTCTGATACTCGACGAGCCAACCAACCACCTCGACCTCGAGATGATTGAGTGGCTGGAGGGATTTCTGCAACGAGGCAACAAGACTCTGCTGATGGTGACCCACGACCGCTTCTTCCTGGACCGCGTGTGCTCCGTCATTCTGGAACTTGACGACCACACCATCTACACCTATCGCGGCAACTACTCATACTATCTTGAGAAACGGCAAGAGCGCATAGACAACCGACGGGCCGAAATAGCACGCGCCAACAATCTGTACCGCACGGAGCTGGAGTGGATGCGACGCATGCCACAGGCCCGCGGACACAAGGCACGATACCGCGAAGAGGCGTTCTACGAACTGGAGCGCGTGGCCAAGCAACGACTGGAGGAACGACAACTGCGTCTGAAGTCGTCAAACGTCTATATAGGTTCGAAAATCTTTGAATGTCAGTATGTGAGCAAGGCCTTCGAAATGAGAAATGAGGCGGGAGAAGTGAGCGGCGAACTCACCATTCTGAAGGATTTCTACTACAATTTCTCGCGCTTCGAGAAAATGGGCATCGTGGGCAACAACGGTACTGGCAAGTCGACCTTCATCAAGATGCTACTGGGACAGGTGGCACCTGATAGCGGACGCTTCGACATTGGTGATACTGTTCGCTTCGGATACTTCTCGCAGGAAGGACTGCAGTTCGACGAGCAGACAAAGGTCATAGACGTGGTGAAGGACATCGCCGAGTATATCGACATGGGCAGCGGACGCCACTTCTCGGCTTCGCAGTTCCTGCAACACTTCCTCTTCACGCCCGAACAGCAGCATAGCTATGTTTACAAACTCTCGGGCGGCGAAAGGCGCAAGCTCTACCTCTGTACGGTACTGATGAAGAACCCCAACTTTCTGGTGCTCGATGAACCGACCAACGACCTCGACATCGTGACACTACAAATCCTGGAAGAATATCTGCAGGACTTCCCCGGCTGCGTCATTGTCGTCTCGCACGACCGCTATTTCATGGACAAGGTGGTGGACCATCTTCTGGTGTTCCAAGGCGAAGGCGTCATCAAGGACTTCCCCGGCAACTACACGCAGTACAGAGAGTGGAGCAACATGAATAATCAGAGTAATCAGAAAACTCAGAGTTCTCAGAACACTCCGAATACTCCGAGCACTCAGACAAGCAAGCCTTCACCTCTCAACGCAAAACGCAAACTCAGCTACAAAGAAAAGCGAGAGATGGAACAACTGGAAAAGGACATTGCTGCGCTCGAAGACGAGAAGAAACAGATAGAGGAAGCTCTCTGCGGAGGCACCACCTCGGTAGACGAGATAACCGCCATGAGCAAGCGACTGCCCGTGCTCAACGATGAACTCGACGAGAAGTCCATGCGATGGCTGGAACTTAGTGAAATCGAAAATTGAAGAATTGAAGTCGTTTGAATAACTAAAAATGACACAACAAACATATCCGTCACAGCTGCTGGAGAAAGCCGTCGGTGAGTTCGCGAAACTACCGGGCATAGGACGTAAGACCGCACTCCGTCTGGTGCTGCACTTATTGCGCCAGGAAACGGGCGACGTAGATCAGTTGGCCGAAGCCCTGAGCCGGATGAAGCACGAGGTGGTTTACTGTCACACGTGTCACAACATCAGCGACAGCGACACGTGTCCTATCTGTAGCGACCCGCGACGCGACACTACGACAGTATGCGTGGTGGAGAACATTCAGGACGTGATGGCTATTGAGAACACGCAGCAGTACCACGGACTCTACCACGTGCTGGGAGGCGTCATCTCGCCAATGGACGGCATCGGGCCAAGCGATCTGGAGATTGAGTCGCTGGTCGACAGGGTAGGCGAGGGAAAGGTGAAAGAGGTCATCTTGGCGCTCAGTCCAACGATGGAGGGCGACACAACAAACTTCTACATCTTCCGCAAGTTGGCGCCCTTTACAGATGTAAAAATCACAATGATAGCTCGAGGCGTATCCGTAGGCAACGAGTTGGAATATACGGACGAGGTGACCTTGGGGCGCTCAATCCTGAACCGAACCGTTTTTGAAGGACAATAAGACAAACAAGTTTACACAACACAAGGAAAGAATGAAACAGGTAAAGAATACACTCACGTGTCTCTTCTGGTCGGCACTGGCACTGGCGGTTGTAATAGCTGTCGTCTACGAGACCGGCATGCTGGAGTCTGGAGCCCTTGCCGGGCTGTCGGCAAACGGTGAATTCATAGTCACCACCATGATGGAACTGCTGACGCTTGCATCAGTTCCTCTGGCGCTGAAGCTTTTCCGTTTCAAGAAGGTACACAACGACCTCATGACACGCAAGGCCGATGCCCTGCGCTCGTGGGGACTTCTGAGACTGGGACTGCTGACGGTGCTGCTCATCGCCAACACCTTATTATATTATATATATATGAATACGGCGTTCGGCTATATGGCAATCATACTCCTGATTTGCCTGCCGTTCGTCTATCCCAGTATGGACCGTTGCCTGACGGAAACGGAGGAGGACATTGTTGAATCGGAAACAGAAGTGCCAACAGAAACGGAGGACGTGAAGGAATGAAACTGTCTGTCGTTATCGTTAGCTATAACGTGCGCCACTATTTGGACGAGTGTCTGGAGAGCGTACAGAAAGCACTCGAAGGTGTCGAGGCTGAGGTGTTCGTCGTCGACAATGCATCTACGGACGACACGATGAGCGTGCTGCCACAGAAATATACGTGGGTACGCTTCATTGCCAGCGAGGAAAATCTGGGATTCTCGCGCGGCAACAACATCGCCATCCGACAGGCAACGGGTGAGTACGTGTTGCTGCTGAACCCCGACACCAACGTGGCGGAGCACACCCTACGCAAAGCCGTCAGATTCATGGACGAGCATCCGCAGGCCGGAGGCGTTGGCGTCATGATGCTCAACGGCGACGGCACACGAGCGCCCGAGTCACGACGCGCAATACCCACACCCTGGGTATCGGCACTAAAGATGCTGGGCTTCACGAAGCGATACTACATGAGCCACCTGCCCTGGGATGAACCCTGTCGTATCGAGGTTATCAGCGGTGCGTTCTGCCTCCTACGCCACACGGCTCTCGACAAGGTGGGATTGCTCGATGAAGACTTCTTCATGTATGGCGAGGACATAGACCTGAGCTACCGATTGCTGAAAAGCGGCTACGAGAACTGGTACCTGCCACTACCCATCACACACTATAAGGGCAAATCCACGCGCAAGACCGACTACCGCTACGTGCACGTCTTCTATCAGGCAATGCTCATCTTCTTCCGCAAACACTACAGCCACTTGGGCATCTTCTACACGCTACCCGTCAAGATGGCCATATATTTCAGGGCCTTTATCGCCCTCATGGATATTCTCCGTCAGAAACTGCATCTGTAACGTTGAAAACATAGTATTATAATCCGTCGAATAATTGCTACCTGTATGAACACATTACCCGTTGTGAAGCTACGCGCTATGGAGCCCGAGGATCTTGACACGCTCTACAGCATCGAAAACGACCAACAGCTGTGGACTGTCGGTGTGACAAGCGTGCCGTACTCACGCTATGTGCTGCACGACTATATCGCCAACACCAAGAACGACATCTATGTCGACGGGCAAGTGCGCTTCATGATAGAGAACGAGGGTGGGGAAGTGGTCGGTGTTGCAGACCTTATGAACTTCGACCCAAAGAACAATAAGGCCGAAATGGGCATCGTCATCATGAACAAGCATCGTCAACAGGGATATGCCGCCGCCACCATCAGCCGAATGGCCAACTATGCACTATCGGTTTTACATCTTCATCAGCTCTATGTCATCATCGCCGCATCCAACACGTCGGCACTCGAATTGTTCAGAAAAGCAGGCTATAAAGAGACCGTAAACCTGCAAGAATGGCTCTTTGACGGCAAAAAATACGAGGATGCGCTCGTTTTGCAAACTTTTTTGTAAAAAAAGCGGGGAAAGATTTGGTAGTCTCGGAAATTATGACTACCTTTGCATCCGCAATCGAGAAAAGCTAATCTGGTGCGTTAGTTCAGTAGGTTAGAATGCCAGCCTGTCACGCTGGAGGTCACGAGTTCGAGCCTCGTACGCACCGCAAGCTTTTTCGAGATGCAAAACATGGACTGGTGCGTTAGTTCAGTAGGTTAGAATGCCAGCCTGTCACGCTGGAGGTCACGAGTTCGAGCCTCGTACGCACCGCTAAATCACAAAGCTCATTGATTTCAAAAAATCGATGGGCTTTTTAACTATCAGAACCACATAAAACTGTCAGGATATGAAAAGAATTAGTCTGTTATTTATCATAATGGCCGCCGTAGTACTTACTGCTGCTGCCCAGATTACAACTACGAAACTCACAGTCTATAAAGATTTTCAGCCGTCTATCATTCAACTTAAGGATGGTCGACTCATCAAGCAGAACTTGACGAACATTTTCTTGAAGAACAGCTCACTGCTCTATATGCAAGGCACCAACGCGATGGAAGCCAACATGGACAATATCATCAGCGTAAAGTTTGATGATAAGACTTACGTGAAGGTTGACACTATTTTGGCTTATGTTGTCGACAGTATTGGTAACGATGTGCTCTACTGTGCTACAGTCATTGACATAGATGCCTACCAGAATCAGTTACGCAACAACAATATTGTTTCGAACTTCTCATGGGGTGCAGGTGGCACCATTCAGACGTCTTCAATGAATCTGAATACTGAAGAAGACTATAAGTTCCCGCTTGTCGACTTGTATTTCTACCGCATCAACGGACAATTCGTAAAGTGCCACGAGCGCAACTTGCAGTATATTTTGAATAAGGAGAAGAAGCGCATCGTACGTACATTCGTCACGATGGACGACTTCAGTTGGACGGAAAAAGAAAGCTTAATGAAGCTGTTGAAAGCATTGCAGTAAGTTCTTTGGAACCAACATATTCTGCATTCTGCAGGATTAATTTTCCCCTCTTATTCATCATCATCTCAGCACTATGTATCTATATCCGTTTCTATTCCAGCCTAATCTCCATCCAGTCGTTTGGGGCGGTCATCAACTGCGGCCCTACAAAGGACTGGAACCCAACGAAGAGCCAATAGGGGAGAGCTGGGAGGTAAGTGCTGTACCATCAAGTACAAGCATCATCAGTAACGGCTCATTTCAGGGAAGAGACTTGACATCGGTTATTGCTGAATTCCCAGAAGAAATACTCGGACATGCTGTCAACGAAAAATATCACGGACAGCTACCTTTACTGGTGAAATTCATTGATGCTGAGCGCGACCTAAGCATCCAGGTGCACCCAAACGACGAGATGGCGTGGCGCGAACACAAGAAAATGGGGAAAAGCGAGATGTGGTATATCATCAAAGCTGCTCCAGGCAGTCATCTCTATGCTGGTTTTAAGCAACAGATAACATCTGACGAATATTTCCGCCGCATTGCTGACGGCACCATTACAGAAGTTCTGGCTGATCATACAGTAAAAACTGGCGATGTGTTTTATCTGCCAGCAGGTCGCGTTCACGCCATTTGTGGCGGTATCATGCTGGCCGAAGTTCAGCAGTCATCAGACGTAACGTACCGCATTTACGACTATAACCGTCCAGGAATGGACGGAAAACCGCGTGAGCTGCATACTGACTTGGCAGCACAAGCGCTCGATTATCATGTGGAACAGAATTATCGTACGGAATATGTGGAAACCGATAATCGAGCCATACAGATTATCGACTCTCCATATTTTGACGTCCGCGTGATGGAGATACAGACGCCATTTCATCGTAATCTCCTAAAATACGACAGTTTCGTGATTTCTATGTGTATAGAAGGCGACTGCAAGCTGGTGATGAGAACCAACGGTTCTGTGATTTTATTGAAAGCAGGACACACAACATTGATTCCTGCAGCAATTGCAGACTACGATGTGATTCCTCTAAACGGCAGAACAAAACTACTAGATGCTTTCGTTGATAATATGGATCGTAGTCTCTCTGGCATGATGACACGTTTCCTGCATATCACGCCACACGAGCTATAAAACATCACGATTCTCAACATAATCCAATGACAGATGTTAGGGGGTAGTATATAGCTTAAATATTATCTTTAATAATTTTAACTATTTATCATAATGCCGATTATGATATTTATGGGGTATGCAAAAATACGGATGGAATTTTGAGGAAATCATATACGTTCTACCGTCTTAACACCCTTGACTGTACGCAACTTCTTGATAAGTGCATCGAGTTTGGTGGTGTCGTTGAGCATAACAACGAGGTTTCCGCGGAAAAGGCCGTCGTGACTATCGATATTGACACTACGCAACACAAGTTTCTCATCTTTTGAAATAATACTCGTGAGATTATTCAGGATACCGAGATCGTCAATGCCAATAACACGCAGCGTGATACTATATTGTGACGAGCCTTTGCCTGACCAACGGGCTTTGACGATACGATAGCCGAAACGTTTACGCATCTCTGGCGCATTCGGACAGTCAATGCGATGAATCTTGATACCGCCTGTAACAGTAACAAAGCCAAAGACGTCGTCGCCATAAATTGGATTGCAGCAACGTGCCAACTGATAGTCCAGTCCTTTGAGATTTCGGTCGATAACAAGCACATCGTCATTAACCTGAGCGTTTGGATTGAGCGACTGGTCAAAGACAAATTCCTCAGCACTACGGGCTATGTTATCGCCCGTAACGGCCTTTTCGCCCTGCTGTAGTTCCAAGTACTTTTCGATGACAGTATTGGTATCCATAGAGCCATCAACCACTTGTTTATAAAAATCGCTCATCTCTTTGAATCCCAATTTCTTAACAAGCTGTTGCATGAGCGGTTCTTCAAGCTCAATCTTGCGGTTTTTGAACTTACGTTCAATCATCTCTTTGGCAAAGAGGCCCTCTTTAACCTGCGTCTCTTTAAGTGCCAATCGAATTTTCGCCTTAGCACGCGAAGTCTTGACCAGACTGAGCCATTCCTGTCGTGGTTTCTGGTTGGATGCAGTCATTATTTCCACCTGGTCGCCCGACTGCAGAACGTGGCGGAACGTCACCACCTTATTATTAATACGGGCACCAACACAGGCGTTGCCTATTTTCGAGTGGATATGGTAAGCCATATCAAGCACGATAGCTCCTTTGGGGAACTTCAGGAGGTCGCCTTTTGGCGTAAAGACAAACACCTCGTCCTCGTAGAGATCCATCTTGAACTGGTCCATTGCCTCCATACCGTCGCTGGTCTCCAGCATCTGGCGGATGTTCGTCAGCCATTCATCAAGACCATTCTCCCCTTTCACGCCCTTGTAGCGCCAATGGGCAGCCACTCCCCTCTCGGCTATGGCATCCATGCGTTCTGTTCTTATCTGTACCTCCACCCACTTCTGTTCCGGTCCCAGAACAGTAATGTGCAGACTCTCGTAGCCGTTCGACTTCGGAACGCTGAGCCAGTCGCGCAAGCGCTTCGGATTGGGCTGGTACATATCAGTGACGATACTATAGACCTGCCAGCAATGCATCTTCTCCTTCTCCTGGGGAGAGTCAAGGATAATACGGATAGCAAACAGGTCATAGACGCCTTCGAACGGACACTTCTGCTTCTTCATCTTCTGCCAGATGGAGTGTATCGACTTGGTGCGGCCTTTGATGTGAAAATGCAGGCCGGCTTCCGTCAGCTTCTCGCTAATAGGGCCAATGAACTGCTTAATATAGGCATCGCGGCTCTGCTTCGTCTCACTAAGCTTCTCGCGAATCATGTAGTAGGCATCGTGCTCTAAATACTTGAGCGACAAATCCTCCAGCTCCGACTTCAACTGATAGAGTCCAAGCTTGTGTGCCAACGGAGCGTAGAGATAAGCTGCTTCCTGGCTCACTTCCATCTTGTCGTGCAGGTTTTCCGTATCGCGAATCTGTCGCATCAAGTTCACGCGGTCGGCAATCATGATGAGAATGACTCGCATGTCCTCAGCAAACGAGAGCAGCAGGTTTCGGAAGTTCTCGCTTTCGACGACAGGATTCTTCTTGTAGAGCGCATGAATACGCTCCAGACCGCGCAGGATAAGGGCTACCGAAGGACCGTACTGCTCCCCCACCTCACCCTCGCTGATGAAGCCGTCCTCATAGCTTGGACGCAACAGAATGGCCATCACAGCATCGCGCTTCAAGCCGATTTCGTCGACCATGATAAGTGCCGTCTGCAAACTGCTGAGAATGGGGTTCAGTCCGAAGACGTCGCGATGCACCTGCTGCTGCTCGATGGAGCGCACCAAGTGAGTACGAATCTTTTCCTCGTCGCCAGCCATCAGGTTACCCTCAAGCAACTCTTTCAGCCGTGTATACAGGGCAAGAGCCTCTTCTTTCTCAGCGGTAGTAAAAACGAACTTATCTGTCATAATTCAACTATTTTCATGCAAAGTTACAAATTTCTCCGGAAAAATGTGAGTTTTCAAGAAAAAGTTCGTATATTTGCGGAGAAAATTGACGAAAACCTATAAAAGCTAAATATTATGTTATCACAAGAAGATTTGAAACAGCTTGCCAAGAAAGGCATTACTGAAGAACAAATTAACAACCAGCTCAGTCAGTTCAAGACGGGTTTCCCATTCCTGAAGCTCAAGGCTGCAGCCAGCATTGAAGACGGCATTGTGGCCACCAGCGAGCAGGACAAGCTGGTCTATGAGAAGGCTTGGCAGCAGTACAAAGCCGAAGGTCACAAGATTGTGAAGTTCGTCCCTGCATCAGGTGCCGCCAGCCGTATGTTCAAGGATATGTTCGCCTTCCTTGATGCTGACTACGACGTCCCCACTACTGCATTCGAGAAACAATATTTCGACAACATCGAGAAGTTTGCCTTCTACGATGCGCTTGATGCCGTATGCCGCAAAAACGAAGGCAAAAGCATCAAATACCTCATTCAGGAGGGACAATATAAAAAGGTAGTTGCCAACATGCTGTTTGAGAAAGGCCTGAACTACGGCCAGCTCCCCAAGGGTATGTTGCTATTCCACAAATATGCGGAGGGAGCACGCACCCCGATGGAGGAACACCTCGTGGAAGGCGCACTCTATGCTGCTTCCGAGGGCGAGTCGCGCGTCCACTTCACCGTATCGCACGAACATATGGATATGTTCAAGAAGAAAGTGGCAGCGAAGGCAGACGGCTATGCCGAGAAATACGGCATCAAGTACGACATCTCGTTCTCTGAGCAGAAACCCTCTACCGATACCATCGCAGCCAATCCCGACAACACGCCATTCCGCAACGAAGACGGTTCGCTGCTGTTCCGTCCGGGCGGTCACGGCGCCCTTATCGAAAATCTGAACGAGATTGATGCAGACATCATCTTCGTCAAGAATATCGACAACGTCGTTCCCGACCGTCTGAAGCAAGATACCATTGACTATAAGCAGGTAATTGCAGGCGTGTTGGTGAACCTCCAGAAGATAACGTTCAAGTATCTGAATGAGCTTGAGGCCGGCAACGCCAGCCACGAGAAACTGCGTGAGATTCAGCACTTTGTCGAGCATGCCTTCTGCCGTCGTCCAGACATAGCCTCGCTGAGCGACCAGGAACTGGCAGCTTACTTGCAGAAGAAGCTGAACCGCCCGATGCGCGTCTGTGGCGTTGTGAAGAACGTCGGCGAGCCTGGTGGCGGTCCGTTCCTGACCTACAACCAGGACGGCACTATCTCCCTGCAGATTCTGGAGTCGTCGCAGATTGACAAGAACAACAAGGAGTATATGGAGATGTTCACCAAGGGAACGCACTTCAATCCCGTCGATCTGGTGTGTGCCGTGAAGGACTACAAGGGCCAGCCGTTCAACCTGCCCGATTTCGTAGACCGCTCTACAGGCTTCATCTCCAGCAAGTCAAAGAACGGCAAGGAGCTCAAGGCACTCGAGTTGCCCGGCCTTTGGAATGGCGCTATGAGCGACTGGAACACAGTATTTGTTGAGGTGCCTCTCACGACCTTCAACCCCGTGAAGACTGTAAACGACCTGCTGCGCGACCAGCACCAATAAAACAGCCAGCCCCTTAGAGTTTGACGTCTAAGGGGCCGGTTATTTTTATATACTCAACGACTATTTTTTAATACCCCACGAGTTTTGAAAAATACTCCATGAGTTTCAGAAAATACTCCATGAGAATTTTTCAAAACTCATGGAGTATTTTTCGAATTTACTAGTGAATTTGACTGCCCGGCTATTGGATGCAATTCATAAGGAAGTCGACAGCTCCGTTAACGCCGAACTTTCGGACATCAAGCGAGATGTCGTAGTTGCGAGCATCCGTCCAGTCGCGGCCAGTAAACGTCTTCGTGTAGAGTTCGCGGCTGTAGTCGTTGTCAACAATCATAGCCGCAGCATCCTGCTCGCTGATGTCATACTTCTTGGCGATGCGTCGCTTGCGACAGTCAATGCTTGAGTGGACAAAAATCTTCAGCGCATTGGGATGGTCGGCAAAAATGTCGAAACCGCAACGACCCACAATGACACACGACTCCTCTTCGGCAATCTGACGGATGGCGTCTGCCTGAGCGCGGAACAGCTCGTGGCTTGTCTGGTCCTGCTCCTGACCGTTATACTCGGCACTTGCCATATACGTGCGATAGAAGTTGGTGAAGTCGTCGCGCCACAAGGGGTTGCGCGCTTCAATCTTCTCAATCGCATCCTCTATGGCTTTTACCCGCGAGGCTACCTCATTCAGAATCTGTTTGTCCAACAGTTTTACTCCGAGCCGGCGTGCCAGCTCAGCTCCAATCTCATGACCGCCTGTTCCAAACTGACGGCTGATAGTAATGACGAACTTATCCTCCTTGTTCATAGTCTTAGTGTTTTATTAAAAGGTTACAGATCTTTGTTTGCAAAGATAAGCATTTCGCTTGAAATATGCAAGCAATTTGACGTTTTTTTCTACTCATATCAAAAAAAACGCGATGTCATTAAACTTTTCCGTTCCATAATCGTCTAAAACGCATAGTTGATAAAAAGCTAAACTAAACATATATGTTTCAAAGATACACTATGCTAATAGCCCTCATCGGGCTAACGACCCTTTTTGCAGCTGCCCAAGAGCAGCAAGAGCGAACAATCACTGGTAACGTACAAGATGCTGAGTTTAAGGAGCCTGTGGTGCAGGCTTCGGTTCAGCTGTTCCGCTCAAAAGACAGCACATTCGTTGGCGGAACGGTAACAGACCTGCGCGGCAACTTCGCCATCGAAGCCCCCGCCAACGGCATCTACCGCATCAGAATATCATCCATCGGATTTCAACCCATACAACGCGAGGTGTCAATACGTCGCGACCAGAGTCAGGACCTGGGCAACCTGCTGATGTCTACCGATGCCGTGCTGCTCAAGGAAACCGTTGTCACAGGACGTGCAGCACAGATTATCGTCAAGAAGGACACGCTGGTCTATAACCCAGACGCCTACCGCACACCAGAAGGCTCGCCCATCGAGGAACTTATCAAACGCATGCCAGGAGCCGAGGTCGATGAGGACGGAAACATTACCGTCAACGGCAAGAAGATTGAGAAAATTCTGCTTGACGGCAAAGAATTCATGCTCGGCGATGTTGAGACGGCGCTGAAGAACCTGCCCGTCAGCATTATACAGAACGTGAAGTTCTACGACCAGCAGAGCGACCAGGCACGCATTACCGGCATTGAGGACGGCAACAAGCAGGCCGTACTCGACTTCACCATTAAGAAAGGTATGAATCGCGGTTACATGACCAACCTTGACTTGGCTGGCGGCACACAGCATCGTTATGCATCACGCGGTATGGGCTCCAGCTTTACCGATAAGACTCGTTTCGTACTCATGGGCAATCTCAACAACAAAGAGGAGAATGCCGGCTGGTGGAACCGACGCGGTCTGAACGCCCGTAAGATGCTGGGAACCAACCTGAACTACGATGACGGCAAGAAGCTGAAGGCCGACGCCAGCATACGTTGGAATCATCGCGACGGCGACAACGAGAACGAGAACGCCAGCGAGAATTTCTATTCGCAGACCAACCGCACGTTCTCAAACAGCTTATCCAAGAGCCTCTCACGTAGCGACAACTGGAACGGCAACATCCGCTTGGAGTGGAAGCCCGACACGTTGACAAACCTGCTGTTGCGCGCCAACGGTAGCATTGGTAATAACGACGGAATATCGACATCCGCCAGCGCGACATTCGATGACGACCCATACCTCCATGTTGACAAGCCTTTGGACTATCTTCATGAGGACACTTCCCCACTCTACCCCTATCTCATCAATCATAATCACAGTGCGAGCCTCTCTTATGGCGAGAACAAGAATGCCTGGGCCATGCTGCAGTTCTATCGCCGACTCAATGCCCGCGGACGCAACATCACCCTGCGCGTAGAAGGCTCCATCGGCGACAGTAAGAACCGTAGCGTATCAAGTAATGAGGTCTACTTGCATCGCATGAAGAACCAGGCTGGCCAAGATTCCACCTACTTCACCTCTCGCTACAACACAGCTCCTTCCGACAATCAGGGCTATGTACTGAGTGCCCTATACAGCGAACCGCTATGGAAAGGTGCTCACCTGCAGACAAACTACGAACTGCGATACAATCAGAACAAAAGCGACCGCCAGACCTACGACTTCAGTCGTCTTGACGAGAACCCCTTTAGCGGTATTACACCCATCTACCGCGATTGGGACCCCTGGATTGGCAACTTCGACGAGGCGTCGATGAGAACTTTGTATCTTGACAAGAATCTCAGTCGATACTCTGAGTACAAAAACTACACGCACAACATCCGCCTCACCCTGCGTCACTACCAGGATGAGTACGACTACAACGTCGGTATCCTCGTACAGCCCCAGAACTCAAACTTCATTCAGGACTATCGAAGCATCTATGTGGATACCGTACGCAATGTGACCAATATAACACCAACACTCGACTTCCACTATAAATTCAGCGACCAGCACGACATCTGGCTTCACTATCGTGGCGACACCCACCAGCCTGACATCACGCAGCTGCTCGACATTACCGACGACTCCAATCCGCTCTACATCACTCAGGGTAATCCGGGACTGAAGCCGCAGTTCACCAACTCGCTGAATGTCTATTATAAGAACTACATCCAGCGATACAAGCGCTCCATTGTTCTCTACGGCAACTACCGCCACATCCGCAACTCCATTTCTAACCTCGTGCGCTACGATGCCGAGACAGGCGGCAGCACTTCTCGACCAGAGAACATCAACGGCAACTGGAACGCCGACGGCGGTTTCAACTTCAACACGGCCCTCGACTCGACAGCCCATTGGAACATCGGAACCGACACGCGCGTACGTTATAATAATTATGTGAGCTATGTGGCACAAGCTAAGGCCGACGTAGCCAAGAACACCACGAAGACCACTAACGTCAACCAGCGACTGAACCTGAGCTTCCGTAACGACTGGTTAGAGGTGACGCTCGACGGCAACGTGAACTATCAGCATTCGCGCAACGAACTGCAGCCCAATGCCGACCTCGACACTTGGCGCTTCAGCTATGGCGGTCAGGTAATGGTGCGTACGCCCTTCGGTCTGGAGATATCAACCAACCTCCACGAGAACAGCCGCCGCGGTTACAACGACCCGTCGTCGAACACCAACGAGCTTATCTGGAACGGTCAGGTATCCAAGACTTTCCTCAAGTCGAAGACCCTTATCGTTGCCCTGAACTTTTACGATCTTCTGGGCCAGCAGTCCAACTACGAGCGATGGGTCAACGCCAACGGCCGTAGCGACACTCGCTACAACAGCATCAACTCATACGCAATGCTCCACGTGCGCTACCGTCTGAACATGTTCGGCGGCAAGGTTGATACCGAAGGACGCTACGACAAGAAGTGGGGAAATAACGACAGGCGCGGACGATAAATTTTTCTGCGAAATCATAACGTATTTCGCAGATTTTTCGTATCTTTGCCAACAAAAGACATAACTAAACACCTGGACTATATAGCAATGAAGAAGTCAATAATTACTTGCCTATTTGCAACAACAAGCATACTGACAGCGACAGCACAGCCTGCATCTCTGCCATATCAGAACCCAAAACTAAAGGCGGAACAACGTGCCGATGACTTGCTGAAACGACTGACGCTGGAAGAGAAGGTACAACTGATGATGGACACATCACCAGCCATCAACAGGCTTGAAATTCCACAATTCCAATGGTGGAATGAAGCCCTTCATGGCATCGGGCGTAACGGTTATGCAACTGTCTTCCCCATCACAATGGCTATGGCAGCCTCGTGGGACGATGCCCTGTTGCATCGTGTCTTCACCGCAGTCAGCGATGAGGCCCGAGTGAAAGCCCGCCAAGCCAAGCAGTCCGGTAATATCCGTCGATATCAAAGTCTGTCGTTCTGGACGCCGAACATCAACATTTTCCGTGACCCTCGTTGGGGACGCGGTCAGGAGACCTATGGCGAAGACCCGTTCCTTACGTCGAAAATGGGCCTTGCTGTAGTACGTGGTCTGCAGGGCATGACCTATGATGGGAAATGGATAGGTGACTACAAGAAACTGCTGGCTTGTGCAAAGCATTTTGCAGTCCACAGCGGTCCTGAGTGGAACCGCCATACGTTCAATGTTGAAGACCTGCCCGAGCGCGACCTTTGGGAGACCTATCTGCCTGCTTTCAAGTCTTTAGTACAAGAGGGACAGGTGGCCGAAGTGATGTGTGCCTATCAGCGTATTGATGGTCAGCCCTGTTGCAGTCAGACGCGCTACGAGCAACAGATTCTTCGCGACGAATGGGGCTTCCAAGGGCTCATCACCAGCGACTGCGGTGCCATTCGCGATTTCCTACCCCGTTGGCATAACACAGCAAAGGACAGTCCTGAGGCATCTGCTCAAGCCGTATTGGCGGGTACTGACGTTGAGTGCGGTTCTGAATATAGGAATCTGCCCGAAGCCGTACGTCGTGGCGACATCAAGGAAAGTGACCTTGACCGTTCGTTGCGCCGCCTGCTCATCGCCCGCTTTGAGGTGGGCGACTTCGACAGCGATGATTTAGTCGAGTGGACTAAGATTCCTTCTTCTGTCGTTGCCTCGAAGGAGCACAAACAACTCGCTTTAGAAATGGCCCGCAAGAGCATCGTGCTTCTGAAGAACAATGGCGTACTGCCCATCGACGGAAAGTCTGGGCTATCAGAAAAGTCAAAAATCCTCGTCATGGGTCCTAATGCCAACGACTCTGTCATGCAATGGGGTAACTATTCTGGTTATCCAACAAAAACCATTACCGCCCTCGAAGGTATTCGTCAGCAGCTTGGAAATGTCCCATATTTACTGGGATGCGGACTGACGCGCAACGAGAGTATTGAGAGTCGCTTCGCCGAGATTAAGGCACCATTGGGTAATCAAGGTATGCAGGCCACCTATTATAATAATATAGAGATTACGGGGACGCCCGCAGCTACCGTCACCCTGACGGAACCCATCAAACTGAGCAACGGCGGCAACACCGTCTTTGCCCCAGGCGTCAACCTCGAGAATTTCTCTGCCCGTCTTGACGGCACGCTCATTCCCACTCGCGACGAAACGCTTATCTTCACTATTGGTGGCGACGACAAGATTCGTCTGTTGGTTAATGGTGATACCATGGTGAACCTATGGCAAGCTCGTCAGCGCATACAGAACAGTCAAAAAGAGCTACAGGTGAAAGCTGGGCAACACTACCGCATACAGATAGACTATGTTCAGGAGTCTGGCTACGGTGCTTTGAACTTCGATATACAGCATAAGGCTACCCCCACGCAAGAGCAGCTGTTGGCTCAGGTGGGTGATGCCGAGACCATTGTTTTCGTTGGCGGCATCTCACCTCGACTGGAGGGAGAAGAAATGCGCGTCAGCGAATCAGGATTTCGCGGTGGCGACCGCACCAGCATCGAACTGCCACAGGCTCAACGTGATGTGCTACGTTGGTTACATGAGGCTGGCAAGAAGGTTGTCTTTGTCAACTGCTCAGGCGGTGCCATCGCTATGATACCAGAGTTAGAGACTTGTGACGCCATCCTGCAATGGTGGTATTGCGGCGAACAAGGCGGCGAGGCTTTGGCAGATGTTCTGACGGGGCGCTATAACCCTAGCGGCAAACTGCCAGTCACCTTCTATCGTAGCACTGACGACCTGCCCGACTTCCTTGACTATACGATGAAGAATCGCACCTATCGCTATTTCACAGGTAAGCCTCTATTTCCCTTTGGCCATGGACTCAGCTATACCACATTCTCGTTCTCTAAGCCCACCGTCAGGATGAAAGGTAATTCCGCTACCGTTACCGTCACAGTTAAGAACACAGGCAAAGTTGATGGTACAGAAACCGTACAACTATACTTCCGCCGTACAGCCGATAAGGAAGGACCATTAAAGACTCTTTGCGGCTATCAACAGGTTAGCTTAAAGGCTGGCGAAGAGCATGTCGTTAATATTACTCTACCCCGTCAACGCCTTGAGACATGGGATTCACAGACCAACACGATGCGGTTCATACCAGGCCAGTATCAAATAATGGCAGGTTCATCAAGTGCAGACAGTAACCTCCAAAGTATCAATGTAAACTTATGAATCATATAATTAAATCAACTATGAAAAGACTGATCTTACAAAGTGCAGCGCTATTGTTTGTTGTGTCGACAACAGCCAAGCAGGCTTCAATCCGAAACGGTGAGATTTGGCCCGACGATAATGGCCAGCATATCAATGCCCACGGCGGCGGTATCATGAAGTATGGTGACACATACTACTGGTTCGGTGAGCACAAGGATGACCACACCTGCGATGCGCTTGTCGGCGTCATGTGCTACACCTCAAAAGATCTTGTCAACTGGCATAACTGTGGTGTGGCGCTAAGCGTTGTTAATGAACGCGGACACGACATAGAGCGCGGCTGTATTCTTGAACGTCCAAAAGTCATATATAACCCCGTGACGAAGAAATTCTGCATGTGGTTCCACCTTGAATTAAAAGGGCGTGGCTACAACGCTGCACGATATGGTGTGGCTGTCGCAGACCATCCTGAAGGACCATACAAATTTCTATACTCGTCGAGAGCCAATGCCGGCACGTGGCCCATCGAGGGCTCGCCCATGAACTTTGACGAATACCTGAAACGAGACTTCGGTACAGGACAAATGTCGCGAGACATGACACTCTATATCGATGATGACGGAAAGGCCTACCATATTTTCTCATCAGAAGAGAACTTCACCTTGCACATTGCAGAGCTCACAGCAGATTTCCTACACCACACCGGCCGTTACACCCGCATGGCTCCTGGTGGTCAGAACGAAGCACCCGCCATTTTCAAACACGAAGGCACGTATTGGATGATTACCAGCGGTTGTACGGGCTGGGCGCCCAATGAGGCGCGTATGTTCTCCGCCCCCAGCATCCTTGGTCCATGGACACAACATCCCAATCCTTGTCGCGGTCCTCACGCAGAGAAAACATTTAATGGCCAAAGTACCTACGTATTAACACTCGACAATGGCCGTCACGTCTTCATGGCTGACATTTGGCGTCCTAACCATCCTAGTGACGCCCGCTATATATGGCTACCAATAGAATTTGAAGATGGAAAGCCGGTCATTAAATGGCAAGACGAATGGCAGTTTTAAAGACATCATCAATCAAACGAAGAAATATGAGAAAAACATTGATTCTTCTATGTTGCTGTTTCATGGTTGTGAACAGCTACGGACAGCAGGCCTTGGGTCAGCGTCCCCGTGTAAAATCGCCCGTTATTAACAATGACGGAACGGTGACCTTTAATTTCTATGATCCTTCAGCACAGAATGTAAGTGTTAACGGTGACTTTGAGGAGATACGGAATCAGCGTCTGGAAATGACAAAACAGGATAATGGTGTATGGACAGTAACAACGAAGCCATTAGCCCCGGAGCTCTACTCATATAGTTTTTCTGTAGATGGTCAGCGTATCGTTGATCCTGCTAACAGTTACGTCAACCGTGACATCAACACGTTAAGTAACATCTTCATTGTTAAGAAGACAGAATTCTCGGATGACAAAGGCTGGCTCTACTCTGTTAACAACGTGCCACACGGTACCCTTTCCCGCGTATGGTATGATAGTCCCACATTAGGCCAGCAGCGCCGTATGACAGTCTATCTACCCGCAGCTTACGACGGCAAGAAGCGTTTTCCTGTCATGTATTTATTACACGGTCATGGTGGTGACGAGACTTCATGGGGTGACCTCGGACGTGCATCGCAGATTATGGACAACCTCATTGCCTCTGGCTATGCAGTACCTATGATTGTGGTCATGCCAAATGGTAATCCGACATGCAATGCAGCTCCTGGCTGGTGGCATGAGGGCATGTACACACCAGATGGAAACGCTTTCAACCAGCGTGGTGCAAAGGCTTCAATGGAAGAAAGCTTTATGGATATCGTCCGTTATGTGGATAGTCATTATTGCACCATAGCCAAGCGCTCAGGCCGAGCTGTTACAGGTCTCTCCATGGGGGGCGGTCATACTTTTGGTATCTCGCGCCTTTATCCTGAAGAATTCGACTACTATGGTCTGCAGTCTGCGGCTACCAGTATGGCCCTGGGCGGATCACTTAATAACAGAGGAAATAACATCGATTCAAAGTACGAGGAACAAGTAGCGCGTCTATTCGCTTCGAAGCCCAAGCTCTATTGGATTGCCATCGGCAGAGATGATTTCTTGATGCAGATGAACCAGGAATTACGCAAACACCTTGACGAGAAGGGTTACAACTATGAGTACTACGAGAACGACGGTGGACACATTTGGCGCAACTGGCGTATCTACCTGACAAAATTCGCACAAAAAATATTCAAATAAACACAAACAATATGAAAGATTTTAATTATTATGCGCCAACAGAAGTCGTGTTTGGCGAGCAGTCAGAGGAACAGGTTGCTACTCTGGTGAAGAAATATGGAGGCACTAAGGTGCTTGTACATTACGGCGGACATAGTGCAGAGCGTTCGGGACTTCTTGACAAAATCTGCAATCTGCTGACAGATGGCGGTATTCCTTTTGTTAAATTAGGTGGCGTAGTACCCAATCCGCGTCTGTCACTTGCTCAACAAGGTATTGAACTTTGTCGCCGCGAGAACGTAGACTTTATTCTTGCTGTTGGCGGTGGCAGCGTTATTGATTCTGCCAAATGTATTGCTTATGGTGTCCCCTATGAAGGCAATGTGTGGGATTTCTATCTTGGCAAAGCTAAGCCGGAGAAAATGCTGCCTGTGGCCAGTGTCCTGACCATCCCCGCCGCCGGAAGTGAGATGAGTGAAGCCAGTGTCATCACCAATGAGGACGGCGATGTCAAACTTGGCTATAGCAATAACATGTCGCGTCCCAAATTTGCTATCATGAACCCCAAGCGTACTTTTACGCTCCCGCCATATCAGACAGCAGCAGGTGTTACCGACATGATGATGCACACCATGGAACGTTATTTTACAAAAGATGACGACATGGATCTGACGACGGATATTGCTGAAGCCATGCTGCGTAATATGAAAACTGCAATCTTTGCAGTACTTAAGAATCCCGAGGACTATCGCTACCGTTCACAGATAATGTGGGGTGGCTCACTAATGCATAACGGACTTACAGGTTGCGGCGTTTCTGACGACTGGGCCACTCATCAATTGGAACATGAACTATCCGGTATGTTTGATGTCACACATGGTGCCGGACTGTCTGCAGTTTGGCCCAGTTGGGCTCGCTATGTGATGCATGAGAATCTAAGCCGTTTTGTTCGCTTTGCCGTCAACGTCATGGACGTTCCAAATGATTTTACCGATCCAGAAGGTACGGCAATACGTGGAATTGAGGCTATGGAACGCTTTTACCATGCCATCGGTATGCCTATTAATATCAAAGAATTAATTGGTCGCGACATCACAGACGAAGAAATCAAAGAGATGACTCGTAAGTGTAGTCGCGACTATAAGAGAACATGCGGATGTCTCAAGGTGTTGAAAGCCGAGGACATGGAAGCAATCTACAAAATGGCAAAAGGATAAGCGCCGAAATGGCGCTTATCCTTTGATTATTCTTTCGGAGCAATTTCCGCAGCAATGATCTCTGCCATACGACGAGCGCCCTTTCCGTCAGGATGAATACCATCGGAAAGCATCTTATCGCCATCATTCGCGAACAGGGTGTGTAAGTCTATAACTTGCACACCATATTTTTTTGCAACCTCCTGCTGGATAGGGATAATGTTATTCACGATAACCGAATCATTGATGTTCCATGTCGACTTGAAGGCTGGGATAGGTGTGCAAAGGAAAATCTGCGGTTTGAGGGGAGCAGCAAAAGTTTTCTTAGATTTCTTTCCTTTCTTCACAGGCTGTGCCAATTCAGGACAGAGTGTTGTTAGCATCTGCTCCAAGTCCTGACGGAACTCCGCACCATATTTCCAATTCTCAGGTTTCGAGTCGTTGGTGCCCAATTTAATGACGACAACATCAGGCTTAAAGGCCTGTGCGTCGCGCCATGCCATCTCATTCATATAAGGATGGTCTCCCTTGTTCAGCATCGTACGTGCAGAGACACCAAAGTTTTTTACCCAATATTTGTCACCAAGAATTTTCTGTAATTGCGCAGGATAACCATTGGCAGGTGCCAAATCGATACCATGTCCATCTGTGATGCTATTACCTATGCAGGCTACACGGATAGCATCAGTCTTAGGAGTCTGACGCGCCTTCAGCCATTTTCCTAATGTTCCCAACATCTCATCACGATAGGTGAACCAGGGACCAAAACCATAGCCATGACCACCAGAAGGATATACGAGCATGGCACACTCATTGCCTGCATTGCGCATAGCGGTATAGTAAGCCAATCCGTTTGTTACAGG
>Ga0265298_10003411_pt1 | contig 21036 bp, 19 predicted proteins | sample AusTroGonzalo_MG_3_FD_193486 | JGI IMG/M metagenome (GOLD analysis project Ga0265298, IMG submission 193486) | Bovine rumen microbial communities from tropical cattle in Woodstock, Queensland, Australia - Gonzalo_01 | ecosystem: Host-associated > Mammals > Digestive system > Stomach > Rumen ... | reverse complement strand
CGGTTATTACAAAGTTCAAGGGGCGGATCTCTTCCAGCAACTGCTGGCCGTCCTCAATCTTGGTGAACTTGCCTTTTGTATATGAAAAGGTGGTGTCGCGATAGACGGTCTTGAGTTCCCAGTACTGCTCGGGCTTAAAGTTGTCAATCTCTTTCTGTCGGTTCACCACCAAAGCCAGCGTGGGTGTCTGTACGCGGCCTATGGAGAGCACCTGGCGGCTGTTGCCGTTGCGGTATTTGATAGTATAGAGTCGTGTGGCGTTCATGCCTAGCAGCCAGTCACCGATGGCGCGGCACAGTCCGGCCTCGTAGAGTGACTTGAACGCATCCTGGTCCTGCAGGCGGCTGAATCCCTCGCGTATGGATTCCTCTGTCAGCGATGATATCCACAGACGCTTTACGGGACACTTGGCGCCGGCTTTCTGCATCACCCAGCGCTGTATGAGCTCACCCTCCTGGCCGGCATCACCGCAGTTGATAATGCCATCGGCCTTCTGCATGAGTGACTCTATTATCTTGAACTGTTTCTCAATACCCTTGTCCTCAATCAGCTTGATTCCGAACCGGGGCGGTATCATTGGCAGGCTGCCCAGGCTCCAGTTCTTCCAGTTGGCTGTGTAATCATGGGGCTCTTTCAGGGTACAAAGATGTCCGAAGGTCCAGGTTACCTGATAACCGTTACCCTCAATGTACCCGTCGTGTTTTGTCTTGGCGCCCAGAACATCGGCAATATCCTTTGCCACGCTGGGCTTCTCAGCTATGCATACTATCATGTACGCGAAGTTACAAAATTATTTTGAGCGGAAGATTTGGATTATGGGATTGGATTCCTCAGTTATCCCCGGATATTTTGCTTTGAGTTCATCATTGTTTGTGATGGAGTAGGTACTCAACTCATTGAAGAAATACTCTTTCTGATTCAACAGGAAATTAGGAAAACGATTATCTGCCGGAATGCGTGGATGATTGAACGTGGATGCCGTAAACAAATATGTGGACTGACCGTTTTTCTTGTCAAAGACAGTTTTGACAAAACGGTGGGGCGCAGTTATTCTATCCAGGTTAAATGAAACCAGCCTATCGGATTCCAGATAGTTTTCTTTATAATATGAAAGTATCTTACCTTCTTCCAGTACCTCATTGGGATCAATGATTTCGGAATTTATCTGATATACCGGGTAAACGGTATCATTCGTCACATGGTAAATAATGTCTTCCAGCCCCGGGAATCCTATTATGGTATCGTTTACATGAGTCAACCAATGGGATCCTACTATGACACTGATTTCATAATCGTCATATGAAATCAGGTTGCGTTTGAAATTGCCTCGAGCATCAATCGTCCATAAGCCTCCATGAGGGGTTTTGGCAAACGGAGAGAACAGGACATACCCACCGTCAGGCATAAGTGCAAAATCCAAAGCGTCATATTCATATCGGACTATGTTTACGAATTTGCCGCTTAATGTATAACGCATGATTCCTATACCTCTGTCAAATACTATTATATGGTGTTTCTCCTCATCAACTTCAAAATGCCGGATGATATTGGTATACTCGCCCGGCCCACGACCTAGCCTGTCTATCTTTCTGATAAAACGGCCGTTCATATCAAAAAGTTGAAAGACATTGTCTGAAAAGATTATCAGTGTGTCACAGCAAATCTTGATATCCGATATCGTTCCGCCGATAAGAGTCTCAATACCGCCGGTCTCCAGCACAATATTGACAGTATCAAACAACTGGGATATACTAGGCATCTGTGTCGAATCATTCTCATAAGCGGGAACATCAATCGTGACAACGCCGTCAATTAGTGAAACACTGCTCTTTGAAGAGCATGAAATGATTGCAACCGCCACCAAAAGTGACAACAAGGAATGGACAAGGACTCTTCTCATAAAATGCATTGAATGTGATTACTCACTGCAAAAGTAACAATTTATTTCTCATAAGTCCAGACTGACGCAAAGGGGACGGTTCTGTTCGCGAACAGAACCGTCCCCTACGCGTTTAGAACCGTCCCCTTTGCGTTAGACTCTGCGGAAAGTGAGGAAAGAGTACGGGAAGGGATTCTTCTCGTCGGGATCGTGATCCTCTTTGTTTTCCAGATGCCAGGAGGTATCGCTGCCGAACTCAGGGAAGAATGTATCGGCCTGAGCGGGCGTATCATAGACGAACGTGACCTCAAGCTCATCGGCCATACCAAGAGCCTGAGTGTAGACCTGGGCGCCACCGATAATGTAGACCTTCTCGTCACGGGAGCAGTGGCTCAGCGCCTCATCAAGTGAAGCAAAAACTTCCGTCCCGGGGAACGTTGCACCCGGCTGGCGGGTAAGCACTATGTTACGGCGGTTGGGCAGAGCCCCCTTGGGCAGGGACTCATAAGTCTTGCGGCCCATGATAATGGTGTTACCTGTGGTGAGCTCCTTGAAACGTCTAAGATCTGCACTCAGGTGATAAATCAAGTCCCCTTTATAACCTATAGCTCCGTTCTGAGCTATTGCAACGATAATTGATATCATACTGAAACGTCGGCTTTGATATGTGGATGCGGATCATAACCCTCAAGTTGGAAATCCTCATACTTGAAGTCAAATATGCTCTTTACATCAGGGTTGATAATCATACGGGGCAGCGGACGCGGCTCACGGGTAAGCTGCAGGCGGGCCTGCTCCAGATGATTCAGATAGAGGTGGGTATCGCCGGTGGTGTGAATGAAATCACCCGGTTTGAGACCCGTAACCTGCGCCATCATCATGGTGAGCAGAGCGTATGACGCGATGTTGAACGGTACGCCCAGGAACGTATCGGCACTACGCTGGTAAAGCTGCAGGCTAAGACGGCCATCAGCCACGTAGAACTGAAAGAAAGCGTGGCAAGGCGGCAGGTTCATATTCTTGAGGTCTGCCACATTCCATGCACTTACAATGATGCGGCGTGAATCTGGATTATGCTTGATGGTATCCACAGCCTCAGAAATCTGGTCAATGAATCCGCCCTCATAGTCAGGCCATGAACGCCACTGGTAGCCGTAGATATGGCCCAGATTGCCGTCAGGATCAGCCCATTCATTCCAGATGCGGACCCCGCGCTCCTGCAACCACTTGGCGTTGGTGTCACCGTTCAGGAACCAGAGCAGTTCATATATGATTGACTTAAGGTGCAGTTTCTTGGTTGTTAGCAGAGGGAATCCCTCCTCCAGGTTGAACCGCATCTGATGTCCGAACACGCTGATTGTGCCTGTACCCGTGCGGTCTCCTTTCTGCACTCCCTCGCGGAGTATCCTATCCAGCAGATCTAAGTACTGTTTCATTGGTGAATCTTGTTTCTTGTCTGCGAATATACTGAATTTTTGGCTTACCTTCGTAGCAGAAATCACGCAAGGTTATGGCTTTACCTAAGGAATTTATCAACATATTGGGTGAGATACTTGAGGCCGATGAACGCGACCGCCTGCTCAATGCGCTCCAGACCGAGCCTCAGGTGAGTATCCGATTCAATCCCCTGATTCCTGATGCAGAGAGCCTTGCACTCCAATCCCTTGAATGCAGTGCCGATGGCCGCGTACCCTGGGCCGGCAATGCCGTATACCTGGACCACCGCCCCCAGTTCACGCTTGACCCTCTGATTCATATGGGCTGCTACTACGTGCAGGAGGCATCATCCATGTTCCTGGAGCAGGCAGTACGCAAGTGCGTGAGCGGCCCGGTAAAGGCGCTGGACTTGTGCGCCGCACCAGGCGGCAAATCCACACTGCTTGCATCACTGCTGCCTGAGGGCAGTCTGCTGGTAAGCAATGAGATACAGCGCAGCCGCGCCCAGATCCTGGCCGAGAACATGACCAAATGGGGCCGCACCGGAGTGATGGTAACCTGCAACACCCCCAAGCAGATAGGCCAGTCCAACCTCATGTTTGACCTTATTGCGGTCGACGCCCCATGCTCCGGCGAGGGAATGTTCCGTAAGGATGAAGGTGCAGTGACCGATTGGAGCCTGCAGAATGTTGAGATGTGCGCCTTACGCCAACGCCAGATAATTGAGGATGTTTGGCCTGCGCTCAAACCCGGCGGATATCTTATTTACAGTACCTGCACGTTCAACCGCCATGAGGATGAGGATAACGTACAGTGGATAATTGAGCAGTTCGGTGCAGAGGCCATAAAGATAGATACCAACCCTGAATGGAACATAAAAGCCTCACTTACACAGGACAACCTGCCGGTATATCATTTCATGCAGCACCTCACCCGCGGCGAAGGCTTTTTTCTCTGCCTGCTGCGCAAACCCGATGGTGCATTCCGTGAATTACCTCAAAAACCGTTCAAGGCAGATCCTTCCGTTCCCGCCGAATGCCGCAAGTGGCTCAACGACGGTTATGAGTACTATGTAAAAGGTGACTCCATATATGCCCTGCCCGCCCCGCTTGCATCGGACATGAATCAGGTAAACAAAGAACTCTATTCCCTGATTCCGGGAATCGAGGTTGCCGTGCGTAAGGGACATGACTGGGTTCCGGCCCATGCGCTGGCCATGTCCGATGCCTTGAACATGGAGGCGTTCGATAATGTTGAGATAACCCGCAAGCAGGCATTGGAGTATCTTCATTGTGACGCCCTGCGTCTGGAGGATGCTCCCCGTGGCATAGTCCTGCTCACATACAAGGGCATTCCGCTGGGATTTGCCAAGAATCTGGGAAACCGCGCCAACAATATGTATCCTCAGGAATGGAGGATAAGAATATCTATAAGCTGATTGTCAGTTACCGCCAAACAGGCCGTATGTGGTACGTATTACGCGGAACTCAGTACGGCGGTTAAGCTGGTTGCAAATGTCCTGCTGCGGCTCCGGGAGAGTAAGGATAAACTCCTCGGTCAGCACCGTACCCTCCTCCAGGAAATCATACTGCTCTGCCACCTTCTTGCTCACGCTCTTGGGCGCGGACTCTCCGTATCCGCGTGCAGTGAGACGTTTCTGGTCTATCCCCTGACTTATCAGGTACTCTACCACACTCTCGGCACGTTGCTGTGACAGGCGTTTGTTGTAATCATCATCACCCTTATAGTCACAATGGGCACCGATCTCTATGGTCACACCGGCATTATCCTTGAGCAGCTGTACAAGTTCATTAAGTGACTGGGCCGATTCAGGACTAAGCGTAGCACGACCAAAGTCAAAGAATATGTTGTCTATCATGACCGGCTTGGAGATTGATGATAGCGGGAACTGCAGCACATATTCACGGTCCTGGTCAGTGCTGTCGGCCGTCATCTCCTGCTTGTAGTTCATGAATCCCTTGGCAGTTCCAAGCAGCAGGTAACTGACACCCGGGGTTATGCGCTGCGTAAACGATCCGTCCTCACGTACGTTCAGTTTCATATTGGTGCCGTCATTTCCGATAAGATAAACCAGCGCATCGGGCAGTTCATAACCGTCTTTCTCATAGACCCATCCGGTAATCTTATGTACGGTCTCGGGCAGCTCAAAGCTCCAGATATGGTCACGACCACGGCCGTCATTACGGTTGCTGCTAAAGAATCCGCGCGTAAGGTCACCCTCAAAGGTCATGCCAAAGTCATCGGATGATGAGTTCACGGGGGTGCCCATGTTGGTTATAGTCCATGTGGAGTCACTGGTACTTACAGCACGGAAAATATCCAGTCCACCCATACCCGGATGGCCGTTTGACGAGAAATAGAGCTCACCGTTACGGCGGAACGTGGGGAACATCTCATTGCCCGGGGTATTGATATCGGGCCCCAGATTCTCAGCACCGATCAGACGCCCGCCCACCGGCACGCGCCATATATCCAGACCGCCGTAGCCGCCGTCCATATCAGACACGAAATAGAGCCACTTGCCATCAGGTGAAGCCGCCGGGTGTGCGTAATTATATATGGTGTCCGATGCCGAACTGTACGCGTGACCTGCACCCCATGATGCATTTGAACGTCCTGACTCATAGATGGTGGCGGGACGCGGTATCTGCGGATCGGATGAGCAGTAGGTATAGTACATGGTGCTGAAATCGGGGCTGAAAGAGCATGAGCCATCCTCAAACTCAGTATTGGGGCCACCCTCAATCCGTTCGGGTTTCTGCCACTTGCCTTTCTCATCCTTACGGATTACAAAGAAATCACAGCTTTTCATGCCGGTAATGGGGTTTACGTCATCACCCGCACACTCGTTACGGCATGATGTGAACACTATCTGGTCATAATCAGGACTGGCATAGACAGGTGACCAATCGGCATAACGGCCGTTCATGATATTATCCTTCTTTACCGTATATCGGGTGGGATTGTCTTTCCAATCCTGTATAAGACGACAGGACTCCAGTCCGTTCTGTGCAAGAATGTCATCAGGGTCATGATCAAGAGCTATCTTATAGTTCTTCTCGGCATCCTTGAGCTTACCGCTATAACGCTGCATATCGGCCAGATGGCGGTAAACCACACTGTCCTGATATTTGTAACGTACGGCATTCTGATATGCGGCAAGGGCACGCGGCACGTAGTTGATATGACGGTAACACTCACCCAGTTTGAAAGCGGTGCTGCCACGGAGTTCCTTCTCTTTTGATGATATGCCTGCATATGCCTTCTTGTATTTGGCGGCAGCATCCTGATACTCTCCCAGTGCATAGCTCTGGTCACCACGGCGCAGACTGATCTCTGCCCCGCAGCCGCAAAGCAGCAACAGGGCCGCGATACATAAGTATGCAGCCGTATGTCTCATACAATATATTAACGTTGAAAAGCCTGCTATATTGCAGAAAACAGGAAAGGCTCCGGAATTTTGTCCGGAGCCTTTCCATTATAGGACTTTATTACAAGTTTACTTACGCTTATCGTCCTTAGTGGCTGAATATACAACGTTCTGAGCCTTGGCCTTACGAAGCTCCTGCTTCACATCAGTTACAATACCCATATGAACGTTCTGATCAATCTTAAGAGACATCTTCATGAAAGGCTTATCCTTCTCAAACATGCTCTCACGCTCAGCATGTACGAAATCACGTACAGCATCGGGAGTAGCAAAGAACTCATTGAGCTGTATACGGGGAGCAGATCCCAACGTAGCTCGATAATCTTTAGAAGGAGGACCGATGTAGATATGTGACACCAGTGATTTCCTCTCAAGTTTCTCAATCTCAGATCCACCTACAGGAGTCTTGATCTCCAGGTTTACCGTAACGTCACGCATTGATGTTACCATCATGAAGAAGAACAATACGGTAAAGATAAGATCCGGAAGTGACGAAGTATTCAACTCCGGCATTTCTCTTTTTCCATTACTTCTGAACTTACTCATTGTGCAGTACCATATTGTCTCGGCTCAGACTCTGAGATCTTGTTTGAGTAGTAACCTCTTACAACCGGCTGTTCAGTCTTCTCATCGCACTGAGCATACTTCTTGCCGAATGTCTTCTGTGCCCACTCATCTCTCAACTCAGAATAAGCTTTGGTAAGCTCATGCTGAACCTGGAAATAAACATCATAATTTGTATCACGGTCTGTCTGGAGCGCAATTACATGCTTTACGGTAGTCTGTACCACTCCATAGCCCTCAATCTCATAATCCTCAAAAGCGGGAAGATCAGGATTATTGTCAGGATTTGCAATGAAATACTTGGCAATTTCCTTAAGCTCCGAGATGTCAATGGAACGGTTGATAACGCCGTTCTTGACATGTATCTCATTGAACTTGTTGACCTGGACCGTCATTACGTTACGCTCCTTGACCTTTACCTCCTGTTCTATCTCATCAGGGTTCCAATCCGGAAGACGACGGGGCAGACCCGAGTCTGTGTCCATAGATGTGGTCACCAGGAAGAATATGAGCAGGATAAATGAGATATCCGCTGTCGAAGACTGATTAAGACCGGGAACTTTTCTTTTACCTTTTCCCATAACTCTGACTCTTCAAAAACGTGAATTATCTTCTAGCTTTGAAAATGCCTGTCATAGCGAGTATTACGCACAACAGGGCAACTGCGAACAGAGTATATATTGAGAACAGGCAAACGTCTGACAGAATAAGGTCAGTTGTATTATCTGCCCAAGTCTTTCCATCACCAAGCAGCAGTTTGTTGGTGTCAGCCATGAAATATGACGCACCAATTGCGACAAAGGTGAAAAGGAACACCCAACCGGCAAAACCGGTTCTCTGCTGTCCTGAGGTTCTTGTCTTGATGTTTCTGATTGCTGCAACGATTCCGAATCCCAGAACTGCCAGTATGCAAAGGCCTACAAGTGTGTAAAGCCAGACAAGCAGCAGTCCGGTGTATGCGGGATCTATCAGGCTCTTGTCGGCACCCTCGAAATAGGTCTTTGTATTATAACCTACACCGAAGAACATGCCCAGAACCACGGCTGACAGTACAAAGAGAATACCAAGAGCCCAAGAAGAAGCCTTTATTTGTTTATTCTCGTTTTTCATAATCGGTTCTTATTACTTCTTGAACTTAAGGTTGTACTTCATGATGATGTCCAGCAGAGATACTGAAGAATCCTCCATATCAGTGTTCAGGGCCTCAACCTTACTAAGGATATAGTTATAGAATACCTGAAGAATAAGGGCAACGATAATACCGAAGATAGTTGTGATAAGGGCCACCTTCATACCACCGGCAACAACCTGCGGAGAAATATCACCAGCCTTCTGGATATCATCGAATGCCTGAACCATACCGATCACAGTTCCCAAGAATCCCAGTGAAGGAGACATGGCGATGAACAGTGTGATCCATGAGAGGTTCTTCTCAAGGTTTGAAGCCTGTACGCTACCGTATGATACAACTGAGCGCTCAACAACGTCAAGGCCCTCATCGATACGGAGCATACCCTGATAGCAGATTGAAGCTACAGGACCGCGAGTCTCACGGCAGATTGACTTGGCACCCTCAACATCACCGTTCTCAAGAGCAGCCTGAATATCCTCAAGGAGCTTCTTGCTGTTGATCTCAGAAAGGCTGAGGAATATGATACGCTCAATGCAAAGAGCAAGACCGAAAATCATAGCGATGGCAACGAGTGACATGAAGCCTGCGCTACCCTCGATGAACTTAACCTTGATTGTCTTGTGAAGACCCTCCTTCTGCTTCTTCTCTTCTGAGATTTCAGCGTCCTCCTGGGCGTCCTCTACATCAGCGGCAGCGATTGAATCAACTGCAGCGGAATCCTGCTGTGCAACCTCCTCAACGGCAGCTGCCTCTTCTGTCTCTTGAGCATTGATTGTCTGGTTTACTCCGAAAGTAAGGAGTCCCATCATTGCAACGAATGCAAATACCTTTTTCATTTGAGATAATTTTTAGTTAGTTATATTAATTAATTCATATTCTCGTTTATCAGCATCAATCTTGCGGAAAGACGGGGATTCGAACCCCGGATACGCTTTTGGCGTATACACGCTTTCCAGGCGTGCCTCTTCAACCACTCGAGCATCTTTCCCTTCAGGCACTATCGGTCCATAGCGTCCAAAACGGGCGCAAATTACAACATTTTTAGTGAATATAGCAACCAAAGGTTATTAAAACATGTAAAAATGCCGTCATCTGCGCGTCCTCTACAAACCCGCTTGACACAAAAGCGCCCCATATCCCGTAAAATGTGTACTTTTGTATCAATTATCAACCAAAGATAGGTATTTATTGCGACAGTATGAAGCCTGAATTCAGAATATATCAGATTCTGCGTCCGCTGGGGTGGTTGTATGGTGCAGTATCGGGCATAAGGAACATCCTGTATGACAGAGGGATAGCCAAGAGCACATCCTTCAGCATCCCGGTAATCAGCATCGGCAACATAACCGTAGGCGGAACAGGCAAGACTCCGCATACTGAATACACGGCCACAATTCTGAAAGACCGCTTCAGGACAGCTGTTCTGAGCCGCGGTTACGGCCGTCACACCAAAGGGTTCATAATGTCCGATTCCCACTCCGACAGCGGCCTGATAGGCGATGAGCCTTTGCAGATAAAGCAACGGTTCCCGGATCTGGATGTGGCCGTCTGTGAGGACCGCGTCACCGGCATAAGGCGTATCATAGATATGTGCATCCCCGATGTCATACTGCTGGATGACGCATTCCAGCACCGCAAGGTAACCCCATCACTGAACATATTGCTGGTAAACTGGCACCGCAACATACTGGATGACGCAATGCTGCCCGCCGGACGCATGCGCGAGAGTGCAGCCTCACGCCGCCGTGCCGATATCATAATCGTAACCAAATGCCCGGAGGATATGAGCCGGGAGTCAGCAGACGCCCTTGCGGCTGCATTAAGGATACGCCCATCGCAGCAGGTATACTTTACCACACTGGAGTACGGAACACCCTATCTCATGACCGACCGGGAGCACGCTGCAGCCCTTCCGTCTGGCCCCGTCCTGGCCGTAACGGGCATTGCATCCCCCAGCCTGATGGAGGCCGAGCTGAAACGTCAGGGACATGAAGTGACAATGCTTACCTTCCCGGACCATTACCGCTACTGCAAGGAGGATATCAGACTCATTATGGAGCAGTTGGAAGGCATGGGCCCCGATGCGTACGTGGTAACCACAGCAAAGGATGCAGCACGCCTTACGGACATGGATATAGATGCAGACCTTGCCGCAAAGATCTACGTACTACCCGTAGGAGTCAGGTTCATGCGTGACAAGGATGCGTTTGACCGCGCTGTTACAGGTCATGTGGAATCATTCGGAAAATAAAAGGAAACAAACATAATTATGGCAGAAAACAAGCGTACAGAGATAGCAGAACTGGGAGAGTTCGGACTGATAGACCATCTTACCAAAGACCTCAAGCCGCAGAACGCATCAACTAAATACGGTGTAGGTGATGACTGCGCCGTCCTGGACTACTCGGATCCCGCCAAGGAGGTTCTGGTTACTACCGATATGCTCATGGAGGGTGTCCACTTTGACCTCACATACGTGCCGCTCAAGCACCTGGGTTACAAGAGCGCCATGGTGAACATATCCGATATATATGCAATGAACGGTACACCCCGTCAGATGACCGTATCCGTTGCGCTTAGCAAAAGGTTCTCAGTAGAGGATATGGAGGATTTCTATGCCGGAGTGGTGCTGGCCTGCCAGCGTCACGGTGTGGATCTGGTGGGCGGTGACACCACATCATCCCTGACCGGTCTGGCCATCAGCATCACCTGCATAGGTGAGGCCGAGAAGGGCAAGGCCGTATACCGCAACGGAGCCGGCCAGAATGACCTGATATGCGTATCGGGCAACCTGGGAGCCGCCTACATGGGCCTTCAGCTGCTGGAGCGTGAGAAAGCCGTGTTCAACAGCACCCCGCACAGCAAGGATGAGCCGTTTGCCCCCGATTTTGCCGGCAAGGAGTACCTGCTGGAGCGCCAGCTCAAGCCCGAGGCCCGCGGTGACATCATCAAAGAGCTGCGTGAGGCTGGCATCCAGCCCACCGCCATGATGGATATATCCGACGGCCTCTCATCAGAGCTTATACATATCTGCAAGCAGAGTGGTACCGGCTGCAGCGTCTACCAGGAGCGCATCCCCATTGACTACCAGACTGCGGTAATGGCTGAGGAACTCAATATGGATGTATATACCTGTGCCCTCAACGGAGGCGAGGACTACGAGCTTCTGTTCACCGTACCCCTGACTGACCACGACAAAATCATCCAGCTCAAGGACGTCAAACTCATCGGCCACATGACCCGCCCCGAGCTTGGCCGCCACCTTGTCACCAAATCGGGCCAAGAGGTAGAACTCAAGGCACAAGGCTGGACTAGCAATCTTTGAACCATCCGGCGGATTGCTCGCGCCTTTGGCGCTCGATCGTTTTTGACTTTTATGGCCCTTTGGGCCTAAAAAGTCGCTAGCTGGAAACTTATCTGCGTATTAGGTACACGACATTTTTTTAGTTTGGGGCGGCGACGCCCCAAACCCGTTCCGCGGGATATAATCCCGCTCCACTCTGCCGGCCTTCCAGGCCGGGTAAAACCAACCCCTCGCTTGCTACGCTTGCGAGGGGCTGGTTTTACTTAGTGCAACTGGAAACCAATGTGCAAATAGGTATATCCTAACTGGAAACCTTGCTGGTTTGTGCAGCTGGAAACCTTAGATGCTTTTTTCCACGTTCCATGTAAAGGCACGGAGACCTAGCTTTTCGGTGGCTACATCCATAGCGTGAAGCTTTTCCAGGATTATATCCACCTTGTCGTCATCAACCATAGTGATGATACCCGAGCACATGGAGGGCCAGGCGTGGTTGCCGTAATGCGGCTGTCCCGTCTTGGAACCCCTGCCCTGCAGCTGCTCCACCATGGAGAAGCCGCGGCAGTTGTTTGTAGTGAGCATATCAATGATACGCTCAGTATATGACTGGTCAAATGTTATAAGTATTGCTTTCATATTCTTGCTGTCTTGTCATGAATGAACTGATCCTTGTTCTCAGCCCAGAAAGCAGCCAGATCCAGCTGCTTGCGGTGCTTGCGGCGAGCCTTCCTGATACCGGTGCTCTGGAACACACAGTAAAGGGTAGGTACAAGAATCAGGGTAAGAAGGGTTGAAACGGTAAGACCGCCTATAACCGATATACCCAGAGGACGCCACATGGCAGAACCCTGACCCTGGCTCAGAGCCATAGGAATCATACCCAGGATAGTGGTCATTGTGGTCATGAGCACAGGACGCAGACGGCTGCGGGCAGCTGTCACGGTTGCTGTGATAGCCGACATGCCACGCTCGCGGCACAGTCCGGTGTAGTCAATCAGCACGATACCGTTCTTAACCACGATACCTATAAGCATGATGGCACCCAGCATACTCATCAGGTTGATTGATGTTCCTGTCATCCAGAGTGCTATAAGCACACCGCTCAGTGCGAACGGGATGGAGAACATGATGATGAACGGCAGCGTGAGTGACTCAAACTGTGCAGCCATCACGATGAATACCAGCATTATGATAAGCAGGGCTAGTGTTGCCATATCGGCAAATGACTCCTGCTGGTCCTCATAGTCACCTGATATCTGAACGTTCACACCCTCGGGCAGGTCCATACCGGCAATTATCTTCTGACCGGCCTCAACGACATCACTCAATGCAGCACCACCGGCAATCACGCAGGTAACGGTATTGATACGCTGACGATCCTTACGCTGAATGGTAGGCGGAGTGAACACCTCCTCAAGGTGACCTACGTCACGTACACGAACGGCATTGGTGCCGCTGCCGTAAAGCAGGATATTCTCAATATCCTCAAGTTGGGTACGATACTCAGGAGCATAACGCACCTTGATATAGTACTCCTCACCATCCTCACGGAAATATGACGCTGTGGCACCGTAGATACGGTTACGCAGATATGTAGCGGCTGTTGAAAGGTTCAGGCCATGCTGAGCCAACTTCTCGCGGTCAAATACCACCTCATACTCAGGCTGGTAGTTGTCACGGCTTATGTATGCCTCACCTACGCCCTCCACATTCTTCATAGCGGCAAGCAGTTGGGCGGCAACCTCATCGGTCTCACCAAAATCATAGCCGTAGATCTCAAACTCAGCAGCCGACTGGCTACCCATGCTCATGCCACCACCGGCCGTAACCATGAAACGCTCGATCTCGGGGCGTGCGTTAAGGTCGGCACGCATCTGGGCAACTACATCATCGGATGAAATGCTGCGCTCACCAAGTTCCTTAAGTGAGATGGTGAATGATATTACGTGAGTACCATTTGTCTGCATTGATGCGAATGTGTTGTTCTCATCGGCAGCACCTACACGGAAGTTACATGTCACAAGGTCATCGGCGTAACGTTTCATCCACAGGTCTGACAGTTCCTGAGCCACACCGCGTGAACGGTCGGTATTGGTATTGATAGGCATGTAGATGGTGGCCGATATACGTGACTGCTCATCGGACGGGAAGAACTCGGACTTGAGGTTTCCGGCAGTGAACAGGGATGCCACAAAGAGCAACAAGGCAGATATGACTACCAGCTTGCGGTGACGTACGGCCGTGTTGATAAGACGTGAGTATGCATGATCCAGACCGTCAAGTGCCTTCTGGATGGGACGGTACAGTATGGTGTGTATGCGGCTACCCTTTTTCTCCAGCTTAAGCATGCGTGAGCAGAGCATAGGAGTAAGGGTAAGTGATACGGCCAGAGATATGGCAATAATGATACACATCATCCAACCCAACTGCTTGAACATGACACCGGCCATACCCGACATCATGGTCAGGGGGAAGAACACGGCGAATATGGTCATTGTAGATGCCATAACTGATACGGCAACCTCATTGGTGGCATGTATAGCGGCCTGCTTGGGGTTGGCACCACGCTCAATATGGGTGGTGATGTTCTCAAGTACCACGATGGTATCATCCACCACCATACCGATGGCTATGGTCAGTGAGCTCAGAGATATGATATTCAGAGAACCGTCGGTCACGAACAGGTAGATGAATGATGCAATCAGTGACAGCGGGATGGTAATAGCCACAACCACTGTTGCACGCCAGCGTCCGGTGAACAGATATACCACCAGCACGACAAACAACAGGGCATATGCGATAGTCTCGGCCAGAGAGTTCACAGTCTGTATGATATCCTGTGAACCATCATTGATCATACCGATATGGATATCACTGGGCAGGTTTTTCTCCAGTTCAGGCAGAACCTTGTTAATCCTGCGGCATATATCAACCGTGTTTCCGCCGGTCTGCTTCTGGATAACCATCATTGCACCCTGAACGCCGTTGTTGTATGACTCCTGAGCACGCTCCTGGGTACGGTCTACAATCTCTGCCACATCACTCAGGTAAACGTTACGGCCGCCTATTGATGCAACCACCAGGCTACTCATGTCACGGGGATCCTTGAACTCACCGTCCACACGCAGGGCGTAAGTCTCATTACCAACATCAAGGTTACCGCCGGGAATACTGCGGTTCTCAGAGCCGATCATGGCTGATATGGCCTCAATGGTCAGGTTGTAAGCCTCAAGCTTGGCAGGGTCACAGTATACGTAGATCTCACGCTGAGGAGCGCCTGTAACAGAAACGGTACCCACTCCCGGGATACGTGCCAGCGGGTTAACCACATTCTCATCCAGTATCTTGTAGAGTGCGCCCTGGCTCTCGCCGGCCTGTACGGACAGCAGCATGATAGGCAGCATACTGGTATCGAACTTGAATATGATAGGCTGTCCCGCGCCGTCGGGCAGTGAGTTGGTAATCATGCTCAGCTTGTCACGAACATCATTGGTAAGGTCATCGATGGAGTATCCGAACTCAAACTCAAGAGTGATAACAGATACGTTTTCCGATGACTTTGATGTGATATGCTTGATATGAGTACAGCTGTTAAGCGTATTCTCAAGCGGACGGGTCACATTATTCTCTATATCCGATGCGTTGGCACCGTTATAGTAGGTGAACACCATGATGGTGTTTGACTCAATGTCAGGCAGCTGGTCAATGGGCAGCTTGGAGTATGAGAACAAGCCGAACACCACCACAGCCACAAAACAGAGTGCTGTAAAAATGGGTCGTTTGACCGAACTTTCGTAAAGACTCATAACGGTTGTTTCAATTTACTTTTTAACTTCAACTTCCTTGCCGTCTGAGAGTTTGGCCTGTCCGGTAATGACAACCTGAGCACCGTTGGGTACTCCCGATATCAGCTCGTAGCGGTCACCCAGACGCTGTCCCAGCTCAACCTTGGTATATGACACCTTACCGTTATTGTATACGTATACAAAGCGGTCACCTGATCCGGAACGCTTCTCGATAGCCAGATCCGGAACAACCACGTGGTTCAGGGTACCCAGGTTAAGTGTTGCACGGGCAAACATACCGGGACGCAGTTTCTGGTCTGTGTTGGCCACGTTGATCTCAACCGGGAATGTGTGTGTCATGGCATCAACAGTAGGATAGATCAGAGATACCTTGCCGGTAAATGTCTCACCGGGATAGGCATCGAGCTCTATGCTAACCTCATCACCCTTCTCAACCTTTGAGTAGTACTGCTCTGATACGTTGATAGTAATCTTAACCGGAGTTATCTTCTGTACCACCAGGATTGCCTGACCTCCGTAAAGGTCACCGTTGTCATAGTTACGTGCAGTAACCACACCGTCAATAGGGCTCTGGAGCCTTGTATTCTCCTTAAGTGTCTGGAATGACTTGCGTGCCACCTCAAGCTGCAGGTTCACGTTATCCCACTCTGACTTGGAAACGCCACCCACCTTATAGAGCTGGTCAATACGGTTGAACTCAGTCTCCAGGTTCTTGAGCTGCATCTCTTGCTGGCTCAGTGTAGTCTCATCCATCTCAACCAGCACCTGGCCGCGACGTACGTTATCACCTATCTCCACGTTGATCTTGCTTATACGTGCGGGAGTGGCGGGAGCAATGTTATTCTTGATCTCACCGACTATGGTTGCAGAGTAGACCTGGATCTGAGCCACCGGCTCCTCTACCACCTTGGCAAGTTCAACAACGGGTTTGGCTGCAGGGTCAGCAACCGGAGCCTGGACAGCCTCTGTCTTTTTCTGCCCGCAAGCTACCATAAGCAGCATGGAGCAGAGAGCAATTCCTAAAATTCTGAATGCTTTCATCTTATCTGTTTGTTTGTTTCTTATTTACTAACCTTAATGTTCTCATCATTGCCAAGCACCTTGTCCAGGTCTGCCTTGGCTGCCAGATAGTTGTAGATTGACTGGCTGTATGTAAGCTTGGCCTGTGTAAGTGACACCTCACTGTTATTCAGCTCCAGGATAGTACCCTTACCAATCTCATAACGCTTGCTGGCTATCTCACGGCCCTTCTCGGCCTGCTCTATAGCCTCATGGTTACTGGCCACCTGGTCTGCATTGGCTTTCATGTTGTCAATATAACTGCGAACCTGGACATCCAGCTGCTTGCGTGTATATTCAATGTTCTCACTGAGCTGGCTTATCTGCAGCTTGGTACTGCGTATCTTGGTAAAGTTACCCATACGGAAAATGGGGACTGACAGAGAGAGCACAACAGATGAACTCTTGGCCCAATCATAGTTATAGAACTTCCAGTTGTCATTGTAAAGAGACTGGAATGAGTATGTACCTGCAAGGGCCAGTGTAGGCATGAAATTCATCTTCTGAACTTTCAATGACTGGTTAAGCATGGTCTCATTCAACTTGAGCTGACGCAGGTTGGTGTTGTTTTCCAGTGAATAGTCACCTGCACCTAATGACTCTGCATAAAGCTGATTCTCATAATCCTCCAGGCTTCCATCTATAGACAGTTCAGTCTCAGGATCTATACCCATAAGCAGCTTAAGCTGCAACTTGGCCAGATTTACGGCATTACGCGCCTGTATCACGGTGGGATTCAGGCTGCGCAGCTGAACCTCGGCACTTATCTTGTCATACTCACTGGTTCCGCCTAGCTCATAGAGAGACTTTACTACATCAAAGTTCTTCTGTGCCTGCTCCAGACTCTTGCACAGCACATCATAACTGTCCTGGGCCAGGATAACCTGATAATAGGCCTTGGTTACCTGATTAACCAGATCCAGCTTTGAACTGCGGCTCTGTTCTACCGCATTGTCCAGGTCTGTCTTGGTAAGATTCATGGTAGCATATACCGTAGGAGCAAATACCGGCAGGCTAACCTGTACCTGACCGTTCCATGTGCTGGTGTTGTCCTGGCCCATCTTAAACTCCATTCCGTTCAGTTTCATTACAGCTGCAAGCACTGTATACTGTACTGTTCCGCTGAAATCGGCACTGGGCAATAGTGACTGCCAAGCCTCGTCCTTACTGATTTTCTTTACCTCAATCTGCTGCTCGGCCACCTTGATGGTTGGGTTGTCACTCAGTGCAATGCTGAGTGCATCATCAAGAGTAAGTTTAAGAACAGCATTCTTGCCGGCATTCTGCGCATGAATGGCTGCACCTGCAAAAAGTGCAACCGCCATAAACAGGCCGGTCTTGAATAATAAACCTCTTTTCATCATCTATTGTTTGATTTATACCTATACTTTTCAAGTTTAGCCATACCCTTAGGTGCAGCTATACCACGCAACAGGACTACGATTGTACCGTCAATCAGCTCATCATAACGCAACTCTCCCCGCTCACACTCCTTGTTCACCGTTGCACCCATGGCGCTGAATGCTTTCATGAGCACATCCATGTTAAGGTCATCGCGGAACACTCCCTGCTTTACACCCAACTCCATGAAACCGCGCATACGGCGCGCCATGTCAGCCAGATGCTCATGGAACATTTTCTTAAGTTTGGGATACTTGTCCATATCCTCAAACTTGTTTCGGTCTCTCTCGCGTGATTCATTTATAAGGACCTCCAGGTGCTTAAGGAAAACCGTGAGCACATCCTCTTCCCTGTTAATCTCATCCTCCATCATCTGAGACATATGGGCAATATGCTTTTTCATGCATTCCATAAGGAGAGCCTCCTTACTGCCAAATATCTCATACAAGGTACGTTTTGAAACAGACAGTTCCTGTGCCACATCATCCATCCGCACCGACAGATTTCTCTCTCTCATCAGTATCTCTGATGCGGTCTCTATAGCCCTAAGACGGATTTCATCTCTATTTGTTGGATTAAAAATCATCAGAACGTCCTTCTTTTCAGGCCGCAAAGATACAAGAAAACTCCATGCGCCGCACAGAGTTTTCCGCCCAAAACAGCTCATTTAGCCATTTTTAGCATTTCTACAGACCTCATCCTATAACGAGATAGTACATATCAATATTGCATCCAATGATATTTCATTCATCAAGTTGTTATACCAAATTCCAGTCGAAATCAATCACATTCTTTTTTCACAATACACATTATAATAGGTAATATTGCCAATTATCTTCTGTGAAAAACAAAACCAATAAGATAATAGCTAAAAGATTCTATTTTCATAACGCCTTTCATTTATAAGCCCTAAAACAGGAATAATAATCAACTGACCATAATAAACATTATTATTGCTCTTCATCTGATTCAGGAGGATAAACCAGGGTCCAATCTCGATCAATCATATCCTGCATATCAACAATATACTCATATTTTATAGGAAATAATGTCCTAAAATCTTCTTGTGACAATGTATCAAAATCTAGCTGATGAAATATTCCAATATAGAACGTAACTTGGGGGCTTCTAGTTAAGCAGGTCTTCAAAAAATCAATTTTTCTGGATGATTGGGCAGGAACTAACCGATCTTCTTGAATTTCCATATTTTCTCTTCTTGAAAAACCAGATGGATGGTAAAAATGATCACGGGAATTATAAAGATGTTCACCATCTCGATAAAAAAATAATATATTGTATTCGGAATTGTTTATGATTGTTAAACCATCACAATCCTCATGTTTATCAATACATGATATCAACAACAAAGCCAATAAGATAATAGCCAAAGAATCTTTTTTCATAACGTCTTTCTATTTTAAAAGAAATAGGAAATAAGCCCCAAACAGGAATAATAATCAAATGACCATAATAATCGTAATTATTGCTCTTCAACTGATTCAGGAGGATAAACCAGGGTCCAATCATGATTTATCATGTATTGGGGAGTTATCATATATTCATACTGGATCACTTTATTAAATTTAGATTTGAATTCCTCGTCTGATAATGTATCAAAATCCAACCTATTAACTACAGCCATATGCCATACCGAATCTCCTCTCATTGCTAATGATCCGGAAAAGAGAATTCTCCACTCGTTATAATATTTGTATGAATGTGGTGACACTAATCTATCTCTTAGGAATTCATTATATTCTCTTTTTGATGATGTAATATCACTTTTCCCAATAGGATCTTCATAAAAAGATTCTCTTCCTGCAAAGACAAAAATCTCATCATCACTATTATTCACTATTTTGATTGCATCAATACCCTTATCAAGTTTCTCAACACATGAGACCAATAGAAGAAAAAACAAAAAATAATAATACTTATTCATAATAATTCTGTTAATTGTAAATTATATAAGGAAGCACACCCCAAACAGGTATCATAATCATATAATCTGTCCAATGCGGTGTCGATTCAAAGGGATATGTTTTTTTGTTCTTCTCTCCTGTTCTAGGATTAATATAGGGTGATTTCGATCCTTTTTCAAAACTATTTTTGTCAAAAAAACGCTCACTATTTGGTTCATAATCATCTCTACCACTTCCATAATACTTGTCAAAGTATTCTGCTGCCTTACGATTTGCATCTACTTCAAACCATCTTGTATTATGTCGAGGTGAGTTTGGATTATCAGTCTGAAGTATTGCGCTTTGTAAACTTGGAATACCAACTGCGAATAAATAATTAATGCCTAGTTCTTGACTTTGAATATAGTGACCATATTCATGAACGAATAAATGGTCGTGCCAGTCCGCCTTATATCCTTTGGGACCTGCAGTCATAAAGCCTATCGTTATAGCTCTATCTCCTTCTAATCCAATATCTATTGCTGTCATACCATATCCGTGGCTTACGTCATTGACTTGTCCAAAGGTATTCATGCCTGTAGCAAACCAATAGCCGCCCCATGTCTGAATACACTGATCTGTAAATCTGGAGAACAGTTCCTTTGCTCTATCCCAGAAATTTTTGTTAGGATCCGTCATAAATAAGCCCTTATCTATCTCCCAGCCAAGTTCTGTCTTGGTCCATCGCCATTTTTTTCCTTCAACAGTTCTACAAATATTATCAACAAAGTCAGAAATAGCACCAAACAATGTTGCAAACAAATCTCCACTAGGATCCGTATACTTAAGCGGATTATTCAGACAGTAGGAATAACGGTTGAAATTCTGCGGATCTGTAGAAGTCTGGATAAACGGGTCGGGACTGAGGAAACGGCCTAGTCTTGGATCGTACATACGGCCTTTCATGTCAATTAGGCCCAGTTGGTCCAGGTGCTCATGTCCGGTGTAGCCGCGGTCTATTACTTCATCAAGGAATGACTCTTGGACGGTGCGGTTTCCCCATGGGTCATAACGTATTTCGTTGTAGTCATCATAGTTGTCTACC
>Ga0265298_10003410_pt1 | contig 21041 bp, 14 predicted proteins | sample AusTroGonzalo_MG_3_FD_193486 | JGI IMG/M metagenome (GOLD analysis project Ga0265298, IMG submission 193486) | Bovine rumen microbial communities from tropical cattle in Woodstock, Queensland, Australia - Gonzalo_01 | ecosystem: Host-associated > Mammals > Digestive system > Stomach > Rumen ... | reverse complement strand
CATTATCTGGCTGCACTCGGTGATATAGACTGAGCGTACTATGGGGTCCTGAATGACCGATATGCTCTGAGTTATGCTCTTGATAAGCTCACTGCGGCTGTAGGGATCATCGGCTGCATCCTCCATAAGCAGGTTGACTTTGAAGCGGATGAAATCCACCTGATGATTCTCGATATAATTCTGAAACTCGGTTGCGCCTCGACCCTGTGCAAAGCTGTCGGGGTCCTCGCCGTCTGGCAGCAGCAGAACCTTGACGTTCATACCCTCGGCCAGCAGCATGTCTATGCCTCGTAGGGAGGCCTTGATGCCTGCCTTGTCACCGTCATAGAGTACGGTTATGTTGTTGGTGAAACGGTGAATCAGACGTATCTGGCCGGGGGTAAGCGACGTGCCGCTGGATGCAACCACGTTCTCAACTCCGCTCTGGTACATGCTGATTACATCGGCATAACCCTCAACCAGGAAACAGCGGTCCTTGCGGACTATGGCCTGCTTGGCCTGCCAGAGACCGTAGAGCTCGCGGCTCTTGGAGTATATTATTGATTCAGGTGAGTTTACGTATTTGGCAACCTTGGCATCGGAACTCATGATACGGCCGCCGAATGCCACAACCTTGCCCGATATGGAATGCACCGGGAATATCACTCGGCCGTGAAAACGGTCACGCAGCTGGCCGTCATTCTCGCGCTCGTAGCAAAGTCCTGTCTTGATGAGGTTCTCCTTGGTGAAACCCTTGGCCAAAGCGGCGCGTGCAAGTGCATCGGGCTCATCGGGACAGTATCCCAAGTGGAACTTCTCCAGTATGTCATCACGGAATCCGCGCTTGCGGAAATAGGCCAGACCTATGGCGCGTCCCTTTTCAGTGTTGAGCAGCGTGTCCTTGAAGAAATCCAGCGCAAACTGGTTGGTTATGAACATTGACTCGCGCTCGTTCTGCAGGGCCTTCTCGGAATCCGTGAGCTCACGCTCGCTGTACGGTATCCCGTATTTGCGGGCCAGCCACTTGGCGGCATCCCAGTAGGACATCTGCTCATGTTCCATGAGGAAATGTATCACGTTGCCGCCCTTGCCGCAACTGAAACACTTGCAGATTCCCTTTGATGGAGATACGTAGAATGAAGGCGTCTTCTCGTTGTGGAACGGACACAGACCCACATAATTCACACCGCGGCGACGCAGGGTGACGAACTCTGATACCACATCGACAATGTTGGCAGCATCAAGTATCTTCTCTATTGTGAGCTGGTCTATCATTTGGCGACTTAGGGATTCCAAAAATACAAAAAAATCCCTTCATAGAGAACAGGCAAACCTCATTGAAATTAATTTAAATAATATTGACATTTGTATGATTGTAATTAGGGGGAAAATCATTTATTTTGTGGACGTATTTATGTGTTATGGAAAAGAACGATAAACCTTACAAAATCAGAGAGAAGGTTGAAAAGGAAGCCGGTTACAGGGACCTTATCCGCGCTGAACTTGCTGATGAGCTCTATGACGGTATCCTGACAATCATCGTGGCGCAGAAGAAGTACCGCGACAAGGACTATTCTGCACGTCAGTTGGCCGATGACCTGGGCACCAACCCCAGATATCTTTCGGCTGTTATCAATTCAAGATTCGGAATGAACTATTCCAGTCTGGTGAATGAATTCAGAGTACGTGATGCAGCGAATATGCTTACTGACAAACGTTACCTGGATCTGACTATGGAGGAGATAGGAATGAAAGCGGGTTTTGCCAACCGCCAGTCATTCTATGCCGCGTTTTTCAAGGAGAAGGGTGAGGCTCCTCACCAGTACAAGAAACGCCATCTCTCCAAGTAACTAAACAATTATCGTGACGCTGCCGCAATAATGACTGTCCAAGAGAGAATCCTTGAAATCAAGCAACAGTTGAGACTGAATATGAACGGAGTGGCTTCAGGAAGCATGAGAGAAGCCGGCATCGGATATAAACTCAACTTTGGTGTAGGGATTCCCGGACTCAAGGAGATAGCGTCAGGTATTGAAAAGGATGCCCGCCTTGCAGATGCACTCTGGAAGGAGGATATCCGCGAATGCAGGATTCTGGCTGCCCTGATTTATCCGGAAGATAAGTTCATGCTGGACCTGGCTGATTTGTGGATTGAGCAGATTATGTTTCCCGATCTGGCTGAGGTATGTTCCATGTACCTTTTCAGCCGGATGCGGGGAGCATCTGAGGCGGCTTTCCGTTGGATAGCCTCAGATAACAGTATGGCCCGTTATTGCGGTTTCCTTACTTTGGCGCATATGATGCGTAAGGGCCGTGAGATGGGGCCTCGTTATGTGCAGGAACTTAAAGACCAGGCTGCGGCTGCCCTGAATGGCAGTGACCTGATGTGTGCACAGGCTGCCAAGACAGCTTTGGATTGTCTGGAGAGGGAAAATGGATAAGGCGGAGAGTTTGCGTCAGGCCCGACAGAAGCTGTTGGATTATGTGCGTATGAACTCCATGAGGAATACGCCGGAGAGAGTAGCGCTGCTTGAGGCCATATACTCTACAGAGGATTCGTTCTCAGCTGAGGCTCTGTCAAGCCAGATGTCGCAGAAGAGGCGCATGAGGATAAGCAGGGCTACGGTCTATAATAATCTGGGCCTTTTTGAAAGGGCAGGATTGGTGAGGAAGGTGTTCCTCAATAATCAGGTGCTTTTTGAGAGGACCGACAGGGGAAAAGGTGTTATCCGTCTGCAGTGCGGCCGATGCGGCAAGGTGACGGAGATGAACGATGAGAGGGTTCGTCATTTGATAGAGGAGATGAGAACCAGGCGTTTTACCATGAGTGATTGGACACTTAACGTCTATGGATTGTGCAGCGTATGTACAACGGCTCTCAAGAGGAAACAGAATAAGTTGAAGAACAAAACAGATAAAAACAAAAATGAAAACAGAAAAGATTGATGTCCTGTTAGGACTGCAATGGGGTGATGAAGGCAAGGGTAAGGTTGTGGATGTGCTCACACCGCGTTATGATGTAGTAGCACGTTTTCAGGGCGGCCCCAACGCCGGTCATACACTGATTTTCGATGACAAGAAATTCGTTCTCAAGTCAATCCCGTCAGGAGTATTCCAGGGAAACAAGCAGAATATCATAGGCAACGGTATGGTGCTGGACGCAGCTCTGTTCAAAGCTGAGGCCGAGGCACTTGAGGCTGCCGGCATAGACCTTAAGAGTAGATTGCTCATCTCCAAGAAGGCACATCTGATCCTGCCTACACACCGTCTTATGGACAGTGCGCTTGAGGCTTCAAAGGGATCCAACAAGGTTGGTACCACAGGTCGTGGAATAGGCCCCACATACACTGACAAGGTGGCCCGTACAGGCGTGCGCGTAGGTGATTTGCTGCGTCCCGATTTTGAGGAGCGTTACGCTGTTGCACGTGCAGCCCATGAGCGTACCCTTAAGAGCCTGAACTTTGAATATGACCTGGCTCCGCTTGAGAAGGCATGGCGCGAGGGCATAGAGTATATGAAACAGTTCAAGTTCGTGGACAGCGAGCACTATGTTGCCAACCTGCTCGGCGAGGGCAAGACAATACTGTGCGAAGGCGCCCAGGGAACGATGCTGGACATAGACTTCGGCTCATATCCGTTTGTAACATCATCAAATACAATCTGTGCAGGAGCCTGCACCGGTCTGGGTGTTGCTCCGCGTAACATAGGCCGTGTCTATGGCATCATGAAGGCCTACTGCACCCGCGTGGGCAGCGGTCCGTTCCCCACTGAGTTGTTTGATGCGGATGGCGAGGCTCTTTCTGACCGCGGTCATGAGTTCGGTGCTGTTACCGGCCGTCGCCGCCGTTGCGGTTGGGTGGATCTGGTAGCACTGCGTTATGCAGTCCGTCTGAACGGTGTCACTGACCTGATCCTGATGAAGAGTGACGTACTGGATACATTCCCCACTATCAAGGCCTGCGTAGCATATAAGCTTCCTGACGGAACCCAGACAGATGAATTCCCGTTTGACTGCGAGGGTGTGGAGCCCATCTATGAGGAGTTGCCCGGATGGAAGACTGACCTGACAGCCGTTCATGATGAGGATGAGTTCCCGGAGGAGTTCAACAATTACATAACATTCCTGGAGGATTACCTGGAGACCCCGGTATCAATCGTATCGGTAGGTCCTGACCGCCACCAGACCATTGTACGTGAGAAATAATGTATGAACCTGGCCAGGGCATAGACCCGTATGCATTCTATTGGATCCTGTTCATAGTGATAGCCATCCTGAGCTATTCCGTGCAGGGCAATCTTGACCGTAAGTTCAAGAAATACTCCAATGTACCTACCCGTGACGGTAGCAGCGGTTACGAGGTAGCCTGCCGTATGCTTGCCGATCATGGAATATCGGGCGTAAAGGTTACTTGTGTTGAGGGCCGGCTTTCAGACCACTATAATCCTGAGAACAATACCGTCAACCTGAGCAAGGACGTCTATTACGGCCGCAGCATTATGGCGGCGGCAGTGGCAGCACATGAGTGTGGACATGCCGTACAGCACGCCAGACAGTATGCTCCGGTCAAGATGCGCTCAGCCCTGGTACCTGTGGTGCAGTTCTCTTCACAGTTAGTTACATGGGTCCTGTTGCTGGGTATAATAATGGTAGAGGCATTCCCCGCAATACTTCTTGCAGGCATAGTGCTTTTTGCCATGACCACGCTGTTCAGTTTCGTGACCCTGCCCGTAGAGGTTGATGCCAGCCGCCGTGCATTGGCCTGGCTCAAGCAGTCTGACATTGCAGGCCGCGATACAATGAACGGTGCTACCGATGCCCTTAAGGCTGCCGCATACACATACGTGGTTGCAGCCATAAGTTCACTCGGTACCCTGATTTATTACATAATGATTTACTTATCAAGAAGACGTTGATAGACCGATGAAACCGTCAATACCCAAAGGAACGCGTGACTTCACTCCGGTGGAGATGGCGCGCCGTAACTACATATTTGATACCATTCGCGGAGTGTTCCGCCTCTTTGGCTATAGCCAGATAGAGACCCCGTCCATGGAGAACCTCTCTACCCTGATGGGCAAGTATGGCGAGGAGGGCGACAAACTCCTCTTCAAGATCCAGAACTCAGGTGACTATATGAGTGGCCTGACAGATGAGGAGCTGCTTTCACGCAACAGCCTCAAGCTGGCATCCAAGTTCTGCGAGAAGGGCCTGCGTTATGACCTGACCGTACCGTTCGCCCGTTTTGTGGTGATGCACCGCGAGGAGCTGCAATTCCCCTTCAAACGTTTCCAGATACAGCCCGTTTGGCGTGCTGACCGCCCCCAGAAAGGCCGTTACCGCGAGTTCTACCAGTGTGATGCCGATGTAGTGGGCAGTGATTCACTGCTTTATGAAATTGAGCTCATCCAGATGATAGACATGGTGTTCAGCAAGTTCGGCGTCCGCGTTGCCATCAAGCTGAACAACCGCAAGATATTGGCTGGCATAGCTGAGAGCATAGGCCAGGCCGATAAGATAGTTGACATTACGGTAGCCATCGATAAGCTTGACAAGATTGGACTGGACGGCGTGAATGCCGAGCTGGCCGACAAGGGCCTGCCGCAGGATGCCATTGACAAACTGCAGCCCATAATCAAGCTGACCGGAAACAACAGTGACAAGCTGGATACCATTGCTAAGGTACTTGCTGACAGTGAGACCGGACTCAAGGGAGTGGAGGAGTGCCGATTCATACTGGACGGTGCGACCCGCCTGGGACTCAACAACCAGCTGGAGCTTGACCTGACTCTGGCCCGCGGACTCAACTATTACACTGGCGCCATCTTTGAGGTTAAGGCACTTGACGTAGAGATTGGCTCCATAAGCGGCGGCGGACGTTATGACAACCTGACCGGCATATTCGGACTTCCCGGCGTGAGCGGTGTGGGCATATCGTTCGGTGCAGACCGCATCTATGACGTGCTGAATCAGTTGGATCTCTATCCCAAGGAGACACAGGGCGGCGTAAAGGTGCTGTTCCTGAACCTGGGTGATGAGGAGGCTCAGTTCTGCCTGAAGTTGTTGGCTCAGTTAAGAGCCCATAACATACCCGCTGAGATCTATCCGGACAACGCCAAGATGAAGAAACAGATGTCATACGCCAATGCACAGGCAGTTCCATTTGTAGCAATATTGGGAAGTGACGAGCTGAGCAAGGGCGAGATAACTCTCAAAAATATGGAAACCGGTGAACAGCGTTTGGTTAGCGCAGACTCACTATGGAAGATTTTGATATAAGAGCACAGCAATCTGCGAGTGACAAGGAGCTGGATAACGCTTTGAGACCGCTTACTTTTGATGATTTTGCCGGACAGAGCAAGATCGTCGAGAATCTGCGCGTCTTTGTGCAGGCAGCACGTCAGCGTGGCGAGTCGCTTGATCACACTCTGCTGCACGGCCCTCCTGGACTTGGTAAGACCACACTGAGCAACATCATAGCCAATGAGCTGGGCGTGGGCTTCAAGATCACATCGGGCCCCGTGCTGGACAAACCGGGTGACCTGGCCGGTATCCTTACGTCACTTGAACCTAAAGATGTCCTTTTCATCGATGAAATCCATCGCCTGTCACCCGTGGTCGAGGAGTATCTCTACTCGGCAATGGAGGATTACCGCATTGATATAATGATTGACAAGGGACCCAGTGCCCGCAGCATACAGATAGACCTCAACCCGTTCACGCTGATAGGTGCCACCACCCGCAGCGGTCTGCTCACTGCTCCTCTGCGTGCCCGCTTTGGCATCAACATGCATTTGGAGTACTACGATGCCAAGACCTTGCAGAAGATTATCATGCGCTCTGCCGGAATCCTTGGAATCCCGTGTGATGTGGATGCAGCCGCCGAGATTGCGGGCCGAAGCCGCGGAACGCCCCGAATCGCAAACGCCCTGCTGCGCCGCGTGCGTGACTTTGCGCAGGTAAAGGGATCAGGGCGCATCACCGTATCAATAGCCAACATCGCCCTTGAGGCACTCAACATAGATAAGTACGGACTTGACGAGATTGACAACCGCATACTGACCACCATCATTGACAAGTTCAAAGGCGGTCCGGTGGGTATCGGCACCATAGCCACAGCGCTGAGTGAGGATGCCGGAACCATCGAGGATGTATACGAGCCTTTCCTCATTCAGGAGGGATTCCTCAAGCGCACTCCACGCGGCCGTGAGGTAACGGATCTGGCCTACAAACATCTGGGCCGCTCCCGCTACGCGTCGATGTCCGGCGACCTTTTTGAATAATTGCAGCGTTTTTGCAACTCCTTAAAGTTTGCTTATGAGATACCTACTTAGAATATCACTTCTGATTATCATTATGACACTGACTACTGCGACTGCCAGCGCGGATAAGTACAGCCGTGCCTGGAAGAAGGTGGAAAATTACATTAAACAGGACCTTCCCGAGAGTGCTGCTAAAGAGATCAATCATATCTGGGATATGGCAACAAAGGACGGTGACGGCCGCCAGATGCTCAAGAGTGCCGTCTATCTGACCCAAGTGCAGCAAACCTACGGTGAAAACAGTATCATTGAAGGAATAGAACTTTTCCGTACACTCCTACCAACTCTTAAAGTTCAGGAACATAAAGCCCTGTGTCATGCATTCATAGCCAAGGGCTATCTGAAATACTGGGAACTCAATAAGTATAACGGCTCGCGCCGTATCCAGACCGATGAGGAGAATCCTCCTCTGGATCACTGGACTCCCCGCATGATATGTGATACCATCTGTTACCATCTGGACCAGTCCATCAATCTGGCCGCCAACGTATCATACAGGACGGCCCGTCCTGACGCAAATATAGTGTTTGATGCGTCTGGTATGGGTTACTCAGACTATGCCACAGTCAAGGGTGTGCCATCAGGTTACTATGAGGAGTTTTTCCCGGGAGGCAATAAGGCCGGACAGAAGCTGCGTCCGCAGTTGGTTGATATGATTCTGGACAATGCAGTAGTTCTTGTAACTGATTATCGGCTCACGCTGGCCAAGCGCAAGTTTTTTGATGACCCTCGACTGTACGGTACAATGCAGGACTTCCTGAATGCTACCCGAAACGTCACCCCCGATGACCCTGACCTGTGGATGTTTTACGTCCTGCACCGCCTTACCCGCAACAACCTCAACTCCAAACCAAATATCCGCTGCACCATTGACATAAGGAGAATGATTATCCTTAATGAATATCTGGGCAATGACGGAAAGTGGGACAGCAATGACGAGGAGTGGCTCAAGGGTGCTGTCGCATTAGCCCAGAGCTATACCAAGAAGGTAAAGTTCAGCACGATGTTCTACAGCATGGCCGCCCGCAAGATAGAGGACAACATATCCCAAATACCCGTTGAAAAGGCGGCAAATCTGCAGCGTCAGGCCCGTGACATCTGTATAGCCGCCCAGAAGAAATGGCCCAAGAGCGAGGGTGCACTGGAGTGCCTCTCCATAAAAGACCGGATAGAGCGCAAGAACGTAAGGATAGAGATAAACCGGGATTTCCTGCCCGGCGAGCGCAACATTGCCAAATTGAGTTACAGCAACGTCAACACCGTCTACTTCAAGGTGGTTGAGACGGGAGGAAGGATCACTAATGCCGGCGATGAGATATCACTCCTGTCAGCGCTTAACCAGAGCAACACCGTTGTAGAATGGAGTATGAGAATAAATGATCCGGGTGATTATCTGGAGCATGCCGCCATATTCGGCATTGCGCCGGTAATGCAGGGTAGTTATTACCTCTTGGCATCAACCGGACCGTACTTCAGCAGCGGTGACTGCATATCATACCAGTATATTGAGTGCAACGGCATCCAGTTTGTAAAGATGGCGCAGAATGACGGCACCCTTTACGGAACCGCCGTCAACACCCGCACCGGCCAGCCTGTGCCAGACTGCAAATACACTCTGTGGCGCCTGAACGCTGACGGTGACATGAGCAAGCTCATAACCAGCGGCATTACTGAGTCCGATGGCGTCATACTGATTGAAGGCATAGCCCGAGACCGCTATAAGATTGAGCTTGAAGCCAACGGAAGCAAGGGTAACGCCACATTCAACATTCCCTGGCGTAACACCGATATGCCCGGACGCCAGTTTGCAAAGGTATACACAGACCGTTACACCTATCTGCCCGGTGATTCCGTCCAGTACAGCGGAGTCCTGTATTATAAGGACGGCGATAACGGCCACGTGCTCCCGGGAGTAAAGGTCCTGACCGCCTTTGAGGGCAACGATGATGAGGAGAACATAGACACACTTGTCACTGACAGCATGGGAGTGTTCCGCGGCACCTTCAAGATACCCGAGAATATCATGCCCGGCAGATATGACATTTGGGTGGAAAACCCCGAGGACAGTGAGTATGATTTTGACGGATATGCCATGATAAACGTGGAGTCGTTCCGCCAGCCCAAGTTTAAGGTATCATTCAAGAGCTGTAGTGATGATGTCAGTTTTGATGCCCCGGTTACCATAACCGGAAAGGCTACAACATATACAGGTCTGCCTGTTGACGGAGCATCGGTAACCTGGTTCGCAGGCGTAAGCAATTATTCATGTCACAGGTTCTGTATCCCCGATGAGCGTGGAGACATAAGGATTGGCGCAGGAGATATAAAGACGAACTCTGACGGAACATTCAGCTTTGACGTTACCGTACCGTCTGATATAATGATAGGTGATAATGCCTATGTGCGTGTCACTGCGGTTGTGACTGATCTCAATGGTGAGACCCATGAGGCTTCTACAAACTTTAATGCAGCACTGAAACCCTCGCATTCCATCATAATCTCATCACCTGGCAATGTTCTGGACCACAACGGACAGAAGATGTTTAACATAAGCGCTTATGGAGACAACGGGTACGTATCGGCCCGCATAAATGTAAAGGTATCGCGGCTTTCATGGGGTCAGACCCCGGGCTTGCCGCTGCCGTTCAGTCCGCGTGAAGGCTTGTATCATGACTGGGAAGTAAATGAACTCGCAGCCAGCGCCGATAACCAGAACATGCGTGACAAGTTCCCGCTCTATGACTTTGACTTTAAGGGTGAAGAAACCCTTGAGACCACGGTCTTTGAGGGCGTGGTTCCGTTTGATGTCAATGACTGGGAGACGTCAGAGCTGATACTTGACGGCCTGCAGTCCGGTATATACCGCATTGAGGCCAGTGCTGAAGGCTGCACGCCGCAGACCTCTGAGTTTACCCTATGCCGTGAGGATGACTACACTTTTGTGCCCCAGAAACCACTTCTGTGGGGATATGGGAACAACGGCAGGCAAATCAGGGTAGAGGCGGGTGATGTCGCTCATGTTAGACTGGGAAGCAGCCGCAAGGGGGCCGTGATCCACTACATAGTAGAGAATAAATATGGTAAGTATGACAGCGGGACACTGGTGTCCGACGGCCGCCAGCAGACCATTGACATACCTGTAACCGATGAGCTTATAGGTTACTTTGCAGTCCATTGCTGCGTGCTTTATGAGGGAGTATCGGAGAACATATCATACACCTTTGAGGTACCTGACCGCAAGCACCAGCTCAAGATGGAGCTTGTAACGTTCCGCGGCAATCTGGAGCCCGATATGGAGGAGGAGTGGAAGATACGCGTCACAGACTGGCAGGGCAACCCCGTTAAGGCAGCCGTAATGCTTGACATGTATGACCATGCCCTTGATCTCTATGGCACTAACCGCATATATTTCCAGCCGTTCAGTGCTACGTACGTAGGCTCCAGGAGACTGTTTGAGAACAGGAACACGTACTCATCCCAGTATCTGCCCTGGGTGCACACATTCGGCAACGCCTATGAGTACAAGGGCAAGCGTGCTATAACCGGCACGCTCATAGATCCGTACCAGTATAAATCTCCCCGCAGCCAGATGCATCTGCGCGGATATGCCTCCAAGAATGCAGTCATGGCCGGCGTAGATGACGGTGAGGAGGAATCAGTTCTCTTTATGGACCAGGTTGATGAGGCCCTTCAGGGACGCGTTGCTGGACTTGATGTGGTATTCAATTCCAGTGTAATTTCCGAAGCACCCTTACAGATGGTAACAGCCCAGCAGGAACAGGAGGGAATCTCCATACGCACCAACCTCAAGCCCACAGGCCTGTTTGAATACCTTGTAACTGATGATGAAGGAATGGGTACATACCGTTTCAGCGCGCCGCAGCTGCTTACCCGCTGGATAATTCAGGGCATATCGTTCACCGACTCGCTCAAGTCCGGCCGCATAGACACCACAATGGTAACCCGCAAGCTCATCATGGTAGAGCCGTCGGCTCCCAGATTCCTGCGTCAGGGTGACCGCATGGAGTTTACCGCCAAGGTTAGCAACGTCACTGATCATGACGTCAAGGCCGATGTGGTACTTACCCTGACCGATGCCGTTACCGGTAAGGCTTTGGGCATAATAGAGGGTGCCAACAAGAAGAGCATAAGCATACCGCAAGGCGGCAGTACAGCCACTTCATTCACCATAAAGGTGCCCGCAGGCCTGACCGCCGTAACCTACCGCCTTACCGCCCAGACCAAGGGTCACAGCGACGGAATGGAAGAGACCATTCCGGTACTGAGTAACCGCACTCAGGTAACCCAGGCGCTGTCACTCTTCAACAACGGTAATGAGAAGCGTGAGTTCCGGTTTACGGATCTTGAAAAGCCCCGCTCAGCCACTATGGCCGATGAGCAGCTTACACTTGAGTATAGCGCAACCCCCATCTGGTATGCCATCCAGGCACTGCCTTCAATGATACGCGTGGACGATCCCAGTAATCTGCGCCTATTCCACAGCTTTATGGGTGCCTCGATATCAGAGAGCCTGAGCAGCCGTTATCCCGCCATCCGCCGTATGCTTGATGAATGGGCTGCACTGCCGGCTTCAGAGTGGCAGACCCAGCTGGAACGCAATCAGCAACTCACCGCCACCCTGCTTGAGGAGACTCCCTGGCTGCGCAGCAGTCAGAGTGAGCGTGACCGCCTGCGCTCTCTCGCCCAGAACCTGGGCACAGAAGAGACAGCCAAAGCTATGCGTGACGCTCTGAATAAACTGCAGGAGGCTCAGGCTGAAGATGGCGGCTGGCCCTGGATAGAGGGACTTGGCTCAAGCCTGCACATAACTGATGAGATGCTGCAGGGTCTGGGACTGCTTATTGAGAACGGAGTGATAGAGGTAACTCCTGAACTCAAGGAGACCATCCAGCGCGGACTTGACTATATGGATGGCTACTTCTACAAACTGTATAACGTAGACCATAAGCCTGAGTCACTTGGCTACAGCGAGCTCAGCTACCTGCTTACCCGCTCATACTTCACATCATACCCGTTCAGCGCTACCACCCGCGCCAGCCACACCTATTTCACACGTCTGGCTTCCATGAAGGAGACTCATGAGCTTGACCTCTGGTTCCGTGCACAGCTGGCCCTGCTTATGGCCCGCAATGGGGAGAAAGAGCAGGCCGAGCACGTAGCCGCAACACTGCTGGAGCGCTCCCAATACAGCGATGAAATGGGTCGTTATTGGCGTGACAATGTGGGCGGACTGCTGTGGCATGAGGCTCCTATAGAGACCCAGGCACTCATTATACGCACTCTGCTGGCTACAGGCAACCGCACCCAAGCCGTTGAGGCAGCCCGCTGGCTGCTCAAGCAGCGCCAGACCACAGGTTGGTGCTCATCGGCCGCAACTGCCGCTGCCGTAACTGCCCTAATGGCTACCGGTGCTGATGCTCAGCTGGAGTCAGATCCTGACATTACCATCTACGTGGGACGTGATGCCGTCAAGGCAAATGACTCCAAGGCAACTGCGGGCTACACCACTCAGACGTGGGACGGTCCCATAAGCCGTGACAAGGCCGCCATAACCGTTGATGCCAAGACTCCCGGCATAAGCTGGGGTGCCATATACCGCACCTTCACTGAGGATATGGATAAGGTGGAGCACAGCGAGAACGGAATGACTCTTAAGCGCACCATCTGGCGCGTAATCCACGGGACTGATGCAGACCGTCTTGAGGAGGTCAAGCCCGGCACTAAGCTCCGCGTAGGAGACCGTCTTAAGATACAGTTTGAGCTGACCACTGACCGTAACCTGGAGTACCTGCAGCTGGCCGATTGCCGTGCCGCCACCGTTGAGCCGTCAAGCACCCACGCAGGATACGTTTACAACTGGCGTGATGACATAGGCTACTATGCCGCTCCCGGCAACACCCGCAACGTGTTCTACATAGACCGCCTGAGCAAGGGCAGTTACGTGATAGAATATGAGGTCAACGTGCAGAAACCGGGCCGTTTCACCGTTGGAAACGCAGTGATGCAGTGCCTCTACGCACCCGCTTTCCGCGCCACTACAACATCGGCCGTAATAGAGGTTGAATAATACCCGTTTTTTATTATATTTGCGATGTAATAGGGTATAATAGTCACTTTTCTAATGCGGTATTCCGGATTGTTTAGAAATGGCTGTAGTACTTACAGTCATTTTCTTTTTGCAGTTTGTGCGTTTCTGGTGATGGGATGCAGTCATGACCTTGAAGGTAATGTGCGCGGTCCCAAGTCAGTCAACGCCTTGATGGATAGGGTAGAGAGTATTATGGATGAAGATGCTGCTACGGCTGACTCCCTTATTCGTCTGATAGAGCCTAATTCAATAAGGAGCAAGGAGACGCAGGCCCGCTATGCTTTGCTTTATTCGGCTGCAGAGTATAAGAATTATGAGGATATCCTGAGTGATTCCCTTATAATGACAGCCGTAAGACACTACTCCATAGATAACAATATAGACTACCGCTTCCTCTCATATTATTATCTTGGCTGCGTCTATTTTGAGCTGGAAAGATACAGGGATGCAACCGTTGCGTACACTCAGGCCGAGCAATTGGCTGATAGGATAAGTAATGACTATTGGAAAGGATTGCTGTATTCTCAGTTAGGTGAGATATTCAACAAGTCATGTGATTACCGCCGGGCCCATGATTATTTTGCCAGGGCACTTTCATGCTTTGAGCGTTCAGGAAAGGAACTGCACGGACTGTATGCCATGTTTGATGTGGGACGTACCCTATTAAACCTGCAGGAATTCGGCAGCGCAGACTCCATCTTGAGGATAGTAGAGAACAAATCCATAGAAATAGGTGACAGCATCCTTAACAGCCAGTGCCTTTATCGCCGGCTTTCCTGCCTTGCATACATGAATGAGCCTGACAGTATGGCCAGCCTTCTGGGTAAGTATGACCTTACCATAGATGAACTGTCCAACTCATTCGGTAATATTGAGACCAAGGTGCAGTATTACATTGAAAAGAATGATTACGCCAAGTCAGAGTCATTGCTGGAGCAGGCCCGTCTTTGTGACCTGTCAGAAGATGATTCAATCTACCTGTTCTTTGCAAGTTACAGGCTTGCCGCCAGCCAGGGCGAGACAGAGAAGGCGTTGGAGTATTACCATAAGTATAACTTACTCCAGAATGCAAGCCTAAGGAGCATACTTGACCAACCTATTCTGGGGGCCCAGAAAGAACAGTATAGGGTAATGGCTGAGAATGAGTTGCTCAAGTACCGTCATGCCCGAATGACCGCCATACTGTGTGTGGTAATATTCATGCTCATTCTGGTCATAGTACTGGTAACATACCACTACAAGAAGAAACGCATGAAAGAACAGCTGTATGAGTCAATGGCGGTGGCTGCTGAGTTATCGGACAAGATAGAAGACCTTAAGAATCAGGTCAGGGTCCAGTTCCGTGAGCGCCATGACCTGTCCAACCGCCTGTACTCCATGTATTATGACTCAGAGAATCAGGACAAGATTACCAAACAGCAGCTTAACGTCACAATCAACAGCCTAATAAAAGACTATACCGCAACTGAGAACGTAAAGAAACTGGATAAGCTCCTGAATGAGTCATATGACGGCATAATGGACCGGCTTGTTGACCCGCAGCTGGGCCTTACGGAGAAGGAACTGGAACTGTTCAGATACTCATTTGCCGGACTGTCATCAAAATCGGTAAGTGTCATCATAAAGGAGTCACCCCAGAACATATACCAGATAAAATCCAGGTTACTCAAGAAAGTAAGGCACAACTCTGAGGAGCTTTGGAGTCAACTTAACGTTATCTGGTGATACCCTGCAAAAAAAAGGACTAAAAAAACCCCCTAAAACGGGCTGTCAGAAAAACAATGCTCACAAGTTGCATAACAATCATAAAACCAATTAATTACAAATGGGGCTGTCAGACTCAAACAGCCCCATTTTTTTTGCCGTAACATAAACCTGACCTAATTTTGCATCAACCTAAACACCTAAAAACTAATTAATCGTATGAAGTCTTTTTCTAAAAAACTTTTCGTGGTAATGTTGGCATTATTGCCGTGTTTTCAAGACAGTTTTATCTATGCTGATGGATGGGAAACCATTCCAATTAAGGAAAAACCCAGTAATGGTTCTTTCCCGCGTCCACGCTCACGCGCACGTTACATTGTAGAAAATGAGGATCCCATCTGCGCTTACTGTGACGGTGAAGTAACCATTCAGGCCGAAATTGGTATTACACAGATATCAGCAACAGTAACCCGTCTGGAGGATAACGTTACATACAGTGATACCAGCTTTGGTGATACTCTGATCATGAGTGTATCAACAGATCCCGGAACGTATGTGCTGACATTCACCCTTTCCAACGGAAAAAGCTATATAGGAGAATACACCCTATATTAAGCAGCAAACTCTTCTCTTTTCCTTGATATTTAGATGAACAAACTTGTCCTTTCAGCGTCAGCGCTGACAGTAGCCCTTACTGTAGTTTGCACCAATCAATCTCCTGTTGCAGAGGTTCTGGATTCGGCCGGCTCCAACCGCATAGAGCTGGAGACCGTGCTGAACCACTACCGTACCATTGACAACAACCCCCAGAAACTCCGCGCTGCAGAATTCCTGATCATGAACATGCCCGCACACTACTCTTACGCGGGCACAGAGATCTATGATTATTACGAATATGCGGCCAAAATACTTGCCAATAAGTCTCTCACCCCAGAGCAGCAGCGTGACAGCCTGCTTGCCATAACTGACCAAAAGTACCGCGACCTGCCTAATCATACTGTGTCAGACGCTCAGGTAATCAAAGCCGATTTCCTGATTAGGAACATTGACACTTCATACGACAGGTGGGTTAACTGTGACTGGGCAAGCCAACTTACTTTTGATGAGTACCTGGAGTGGCTGTTGCCATACAAAGCCACTGAGTTACAGGAATTGGACGCATGGCGTGACACGCTGCTTGCTCATTTTGGTAAAGGACTAGAACATCCCGTAAAGAATGATGTTGAGTACAACACCACAATGGCAACAGCCGATATGCTGCGTAATGACGCCTATCACGGACTAAACCGTTACGGACTCTATACCCGTGCCGGCCTGCCGCTGCTTAGCGCACACCTTCAGGCAAGCCAGACTTATGGCGACATACCGGATTACGCCCTTACCGCAGTGTTGGTAATGCGTAGCGCAGGTGTACCCGCAGTCCTGGATGAGACTCCTGTAGGCAGTCGCGGCACCGCAGCCACCAGCTGGTATGTCATTTACTCTGACCGCGGTGAGGAGCTTACATCTGAGTGGGATCTGGCCACCATGATAGGCGGCAGTTTTTTCCCTTATGAGCGCGGCCCCAAGGTTTACCGTAACACCTACGCCATCAACCCGGAGCGCTGGGAGTATAAGCATAACGCCAAATACCAGTATCCCTTTGAACTGGGCAAGAAAGACGTTACCTCAAAATATTTCCGCACCACAGACCTGGCCATTCCAATAGATAAAGGTATCCGCAGGCAGATAAAAGACCATTACGTCTACATAGCATCTGCCGTGCGCAGTGAAGATAATCCCTGGCAGATAGTAGACTTTGGTGTACTTAAGCACGGTAAGGCCATGTTCCACGATATGGGTCTTGAGGTGCTTTACCAGATTCAGGGATTTGACGGCGATAAACTGATCCCAATCAGTGAACCATTCATCCTTAATAAGGACAGAAGCATAGAATACGTGAGCGCCGATACGCTACAATCCCTCCACTTAGATAAATGGAAGAATAACGCTATATGAAGTATACCCTATTTTTCAGAAAGTCCATTTATACCTTGTTTGCAATTATTGCCCTTGTAGCTTTCAGTGGCTGTAGTAAAGATGATCTCTATCTTCACTACGCCCTGAAGGCTGCGGGTAATAACCGTAAAGAACTCAAGGCTGTGCTCAAACACTATCGTACAGTAGACAAAGATCCTGAAAAACTTAAGGCAGCCAAGTATCTTATAGCCAATATGCCTGCCCACTACTCATATCGTGATACAGCAGCAATAAACCGCTACTACAGCCAGGCACTTGAGATACTGGGCACAGGTCCCAGCCCTGACTGGCAGCGTGATACCTTGCGTCAGATAAGCAACAACCAGTATGCAGGACTTATGCATAATATAGTTCCGGACGTAGAGATTATGACTGCAGAGTATCTTATTTACAACATAGACCACGCCTTTAATCAGTGGAAGACCCGTCCTTGGGCCAAACAACTTACCTATCAGGAATTCCAGGACTGGGTACTGCCATATAAGGTAACAGAGCTGCAGAGCCTGGATAACTGGCGTGATATCCTGTCAGAGCATTACAGTGACAGTATCAGTAAAGTAAAGGACCCAGATGACCAACGTAATACCGTATACGGTGCAATAGAAATTGTCCGCGGTGAGATACACGGCAAGCAGTCATCCATAGGACACCGCGTTATTTGGGAGGATCAAGGTGGCATCCCTATGCGCAGTGCCGCAACCTGGGTACGCATGACTTACGGCAATTGTCTGGACTACGTAACAATGGGTACAGCCGTATTTCGTAGCTTTGGATTACCCGCTGCCGTAGATCAGGTTCCCTCATGGGGGCGCAACAACGATGGTCATAGCTGGTATCTGTTCATTGATGACCGCGGCCGTGAGCAAAAGACAATAAACTCCCTGATAATGGGAGCCGGCATGCAGTTTTACCCTTATGAACGTATACCCAAGGTGTGGCGTAACACATATTCCATAAACCGTGACCTGGTTAAATATCGCAACACAGCCAAGTATGTATACCCGTTTAACATGTGTCATCATGATGTTACAGATAAATATAACATAACGTCAGATATTCAGATAGATACTGATGTTGATAAGACCAGTAAGCTTATAGATAAGAAGTACGTCTATATAGCAATGGCGGTAAACGTGGGTGGTCCTACCTGGAAGGTGCTTGATTACGGCACATTAAAGAGGGGTAAAGCTCATTTCCATAATATGGGACGCAATATGCTTTATATTGCCCTGGGGTATAATGGTAAAGAACTTATTCCCATAAGCAGTCCCTTTATCTTGCATAAAAACGGCACCATCCAATATATAAACGGCAATGCAGACCCCCAGACTATCAGTATGGACTTGCGCCGTAAATACTACGAGTCATATAACGTAGTTGATATGCGCCGCCGCATGATAGGCGGCAAGTTCCAGTGCTCAGACTATCTGGACTTTAGAGATGCCGTAACGTTGTACACAATAGAGAATACAGATATACCTTATTTCATTGCTACCAACGTGTCCCGCCCATATAGATATTGGCGTTACTTTAGTCCTGATGGTTCATGGGGCAGTATATCAGAGGTTTCGTTCCATGATGCCCAAGGCGGTAAGATCTCTGGTCGTGGTATAGCCAACCCTGAGGCCGGTCAGGATGCCATAGAGCGTGCTTATGACGGCAATCTGCTTTCAAACTTTGAGATAAATCAGCCCAACGGCAACTGGGTGGGAATGGATATGGGTAAGCCCACGGTAGTATCTTACGTGAGTATATCACCCCGTAGTGATGACAATGATGTTTGCCCTAATAATGAATATGAGCTGTTCTTCTTTAATGGAACAAAATGGCGCTCAATAGACTATGAGATTGCCGTAGGAAATAGCCTTCATGTTGATGACATCCCTGTCAATACTTTGTTGTGGTTACGCAACTATACTCGTGGTACTAATGAACGACCGTTCATAATTAGGGAGAATGGTGATATAGAATGGTGGTAACGTGCAAATTTGAAATAGAGTTAGTTATCTGATTTGGACAGAGGAAGGGGGCTGAATGGACAAAACCCTTGCAAAGTCACTCCATATCATACCCCCTTCCATCCAGATCTATCATTTATTTAGTAATATCTGGAAAGGCAAAGTTAGTGTTTTATATTTAATAATCGCTTTATTATAGGCGAATGGTATGAGATTTATAAAAGCCCTATGCTAATGATGTGAAGTTGTATTCATATTTTTTGGAACTTCTAATCCACAACTAGGGTTAATTAGATTAATTATTTAACAATTTCTTAAAATGAAAACTAAAAAACTATTTATTCTTTTTGCACTAGGATTATTAGCATCAATATCAATAAAGGTTGTTAGAGATGCGTTATCTTTCGATGTAAAAAACGCATACTCGACTGTTAATTTTGCGTGGATATGGCGCAATGGAACTGAAACCATGGCAGCACTCGAACAATACAATGATATAGAAACTCACTATCCAGATGAATGGAGTGCAGAATTGACTGCGAAGGTTAAATCCTATGTTTCTTTTGGTAGCAGTGCTTCCAGTACTGATTTAAATAATTGCATTATCATATTCAATTATTGCAAACCTAAGACAAATTATTTTTGTTTTATTGATGATACTGGAATGTTCTTAGTTAAACCTAATGGTGAACATGTTAGGTTACAATAATAACATTCTTTGTCATATGAAATTATAATGTTTTATAATTATTGATTTACGAAATGGTAAAAAAAATCAAGTTGGCATACGTACTATTGGCATCATTGGTATCCTTATTATTTGTTGATTCTTTTAGGAGTGTTCTGGGCTTTGATTATCAGAATGCTTATGCCGAGGTAACGATAATGAGTATCCCTGATGGAAATGGCGGAGAGATTGTTATTAGTACGTCTCAAAGGAATGCTAGCCGAACGCTCAGTATTGATCAATACTGTTCAGAATATTATATCGACTTAGAATCCTTTTCTTCGCAATTATCAAATCTTAATATTGCCGAAGCGGTAATTGGTGAAGTCTGGTGCGAAACGGTGTCAGATCCTAATTCTTTCTGCAACAGAAATCAAGTTGCGGCAAAATTAATTTTGTCATCAGGAAATTGGTATCAATTGCCGGTAATTCCGATAAACATGGATTATTAATTGTTATTTGGGGCTTAGGAAGGACCTAAGCTCCAAATTACGTTACAATAATAGTAATAGAATTATGCATAAATTTTACGTATTTTTTTTGTTGTCTATGCTTTTTGTGGTTTCATGTACAAACAGAGAAATAAGAATAAATTATGAGACCAAACAAGTGATAGATTTGTCAAATAATTCAAATGGATTTGATATAATTGATAGGTTTGATGGTCTTGATGTAATTAATCTATCAATAGATGACAATTGGAAGTATCTTGATTATCCAATGATGGTTGCGTCCAAAAACGGTTACTATTTTCTTTCAGACAAAACTTATAATCTGATTAGTTATGATATATCAGGTAACATAAAATATTCAAGACAAATTAAAGGTAGAGGTAGAGGAGAAGTTTTGAATGTAGGCAACATCTTTGAGAGGAATGACACTCTGATGATCTACGATTTATATTACGGGAGGATATTGTGTTTTGACTCAGAGGGAAATTTTTGCTCTTTTATGAATAGAGGTGAATTTTTAGCTGATAAATTATACCCATCAAATAACGTTTTTCTAGGTTTATCAATTAGTGGCTATGGAGAATCAGAGAATAATTACTGTGCATCTTTTGATTCGGAAGGAACGATTTTGAATTATCACTTACCGCTTCCCAATTATTTGAAAGGACTACATCATACAAGTGGACATACTCCTTTATCATACTTATTCCATGACACCCTGCGTTTTATGGTTAATTTTGATTATAATATTTTTTCTCTAACAGAAAAGGGGT
>Ga0265298_10003409_pt1 | contig 21052 bp, 17 predicted proteins | sample AusTroGonzalo_MG_3_FD_193486 | JGI IMG/M metagenome (GOLD analysis project Ga0265298, IMG submission 193486) | Bovine rumen microbial communities from tropical cattle in Woodstock, Queensland, Australia - Gonzalo_01 | ecosystem: Host-associated > Mammals > Digestive system > Stomach > Rumen ... | reverse complement strand
ATACTATAATGATTGTATTTTAGCAGATAAACCGCAAAGTAGCAGTTTTTGTTCTCCTGATGGCGAGCCAGCGTCAGGTGGTAGTCATCGGTTTCCTTTGTCCACTCTGTGTCAAAGTGGTCGTTCAGGTATGCCTCAAGCACCTCTGGCTCCCCGTCCGTGCTGGCATCGTCCATGATGAGACAGACGAACGGAAAGCTCGTCTGCTGCATGCAAAAGCCATCCATGGTATCCTTGATATAGAATGCCTGGTTGTAAGTGTTGCACCACACAGACACCTTAAAGTGACTTATAGTTTGAACTTGTGCCATTATACTATTTTCTTTTTTTCAGAATATCTATAATCTCTTTATATTCGTTCATCTTGAACAGCTTGCAGCAGGCGAAAATTATATATTACTGCCGCATATAGTATCTTTTAATCGGTGATAACAGTAAGTCCAAAGAACGGGTATACTTACGCCAACACATAAATACAGAATCCACCAGCCTTGATGAGCGTACTTTTCTATGACAGGGAATTCAGCGAGTTGCTTGATTGGCAATCCGTAGATGGCTATCAACAGCAATGAAACTAATTTCATCGACAGGAAATGCCATGTGAGTACATTGAAAGTGCAGCTACCTACGTATATCAAGAATTTCGTACCGATATTTGTTGCATATTGAGATATCCGGCAACTGATATTGAAAATGACCAGCGTGCCAAGCAGGGCGCAAAGGGCATATGGCACAACCTGCCACCATTTGTATGAGAGCATCGAAGCAGGGAAATAGACACATCCAATGCCTACTGCGATAATGGCAAAGAAGTTGAACCATAGGTTCTTATGCCAACTAAGCTGATAACTCTTGTATAGATGTCCCGCATAAATGAAGCAGGATGCAAGGAATTCCCTTGAAGATATGCGGAAATATGGCATTTTCCATTCAAAGTATGACAGAAGGATTGCAATTATCAGAAGTGATGCAATGCCCCAAAACCTACTAACCACTTTTCTCGTGGCAAAGAAGAGAATAGATCCGACAAAGAGTGACTTCAGAAACCAGAATCCCCCCAGTAATTGTTCATGTCCAGCCATCTTTGTCACAATGTCCTTTCCATGTTCAAGAAAATCTGCTGTAGAATATAGCATAGAGGTTTTTCCCAGGAAACCATACTCATCGCTATAGATGTTTACAGAGAAACAGATGTTGTGAATGAACAGGAAAAAAAGAGACCATTTCAGGTATGGCCAATAGATGCCAGTTACCCTTCGCTTCATATAGGTTGCAGCATCGGACAGATACTTTTCTTTAAAGCAATAGCCGCTCATGAAAAAGAACAGTGGCATACGCATCATCCCCAAGCAACTATTCACTGTATCAGGACATCCGGCATGCCCCATCACCATCAGGATGATAGCGATTCCCTTAGCTATTGATACGCTCAAATCTCTCATCTCTTTATCTTAAGTCTAATAAATGCAGACGGCAGAGGCCGTCGAGCGTGTATGGATGCTCTGTCACTTGTTTTTCCTCCTTTTTAGTATATTCAAGATTTCACTGTATTCGTTTATCTTGGTCACCTTACATACAGCTAGAAATGTGAACGCGCCAACAAGGACTTGCATGGGAAGTACAATCCAGTAGCTCAGGGGCAGAAACTTCAGGAACCAGACCGGCAGGGCGATGGCTATAGCCAATGCGTAGGAGGGAGCAATGTCGCGCAACTGCATCCATGAGCTGTAACCCAACAGACGGCCAGAGTAGTAGGAATTGAGATAATAGCCAATGATGCCAACGAATATGTTTACCCAAAGCATAGGAATGATACCCACAAAGGCCCCGACAAATAGAGGTGCCAAGCTAATGATTCTTTTGATAATATCAAGTCCGAGGAAGAGGTCACTACGTCCCTGAACCTTCAGCATGTTGAGGTTGATGGCATGGAGGGGATAGAGGCTGGAACTGATGCAGATAAAAGGCAGGTAAGTTGATGCCTCGTGCCATTTGGGACCTATCATGCAGTAGATGAGCGGTTCGCTGACAGCTCCCAGGAAGAATAAAGCCACAGCGGTGATAAACATACTGGTGCGGATGATGCGGCGATAGGCCGACGTCATGCGCTCTTTATCGTCTTGAATACTACTCAGCACAGGGAAGGTGACTCTGTCCATCACCGATGTCAAGTTCCGCGAGAATAGTCGTGCATAGTGTTGGGCACGGGTATATTGCCCCAAGGTGGCTGGATTATAGAACTTGCCTACTACCACCTGATACAATTCTTTCCACACACCATCCAAAAGAGCAGTCAACATTAGCTTCCAACCAAAGCCAAACAGTTCGTGGAAACTCTCGGTAGAGAAGCGCAAACGCGGCAGCCACCTATTATATATATATAATTGTAGCGTGCGCAGAGCATGGGACATCAGTTGCTGGGCTACCAGTGCCCACACGCCAAACCCCATCACTGCCATGCTGATACCCGCCATGCCGCTGACAGTGGATGATACAAGCGTGATTTTGGTCTGCGTCTTGAAGTCGATACGCTTGGTAAGGCGCGTCTGCTGTACCATGGCAAATGCCCCAATGATCAGTCCTAACGACGAAACTCGTACCAGTGGGGTTAACTCTTCACGATTGAAGAAATCGGCTATCAGCGGCGCACAGGGAAACGTCACAGCATAGAGCAGCAGGCTCATACTGAGATTGCAGATGAAAGCCGTGTTGTAATCATCGTCGGTTACATCTTTCTTGCGTATGAGTGCGTTGCTGAAGCCGCCATTGACGAGGGCAGTGCAGATGACGGTGAAAATGCCGGTAAGTCCCAACAAGCCATAGTCGTCAGGTGACAGCAGTCGGGCAAGTACAATGCCAATAACGAACTGTATGCCATATTGAGCAGCATTGTCCAATGCTGACCACCCCAGACCTTTTACTGTCTTATTTTTCAGTGATTCTGCCACTTACTTTAGAATTATATCGCATATCCTATCTACATCCCCGACAGTCAAGTCAGCATACATAGGAAGTGCAAGAACTGTTTCAGAGGCATATTTCGCCACAGGCATTTCTATTCCTTGAAACATGGATTGATAACATTCCAATTCTGGTATGATAGGATAGAAATACTTTCTTGCAAAGATGTTTTGTTTTGACAGCTTTTCCTGTATTTCATTTCTATTATACTTGTAGCCATCAAAGAAAACGCTATAATATGCATAGTTGCGTGTCACACCTTTTTGGGGAGCAATCATGTGAATACCCTTTATTCCTGACAGTCTCTCGTCATATCTGTCTGCTGCCATTTTACGTTTGGCAACCTCTTCATCGAAATGACGAAGATTACACACACCCATAGCGGCTTCATACTCATTCATTCGTGCATTAGTACTGACATACTGTACGTGCTCAGGACCGTTGAAGCCAAAATTAATTAGACTTTCCAGTTTTTCATGTACTGAAGGATCCCTAAAAACCGTTATTCCACCTTCGATGGTATGAAATACTTTCGTGGCATGACAACTGAACATGGCAATATCACCAAAATTTGCGACATCAACACCATCTTTTGTAACACCAAAAGCGTGTGCTGCATCATAAATCACTTTTAGTCCATGCTTATCAGCTATTTTTTGAATACCTTCTACATCACATAAGACTCCATAGACATGCGTTGCAACTATTGCAACCGTCTTCTCGTTAATATATTTTTCAATCTGATTGACATCAATCGTATAGTCAACATCATTGACATCACAAAAAACCGGGATTAATCCGTTTCGAACAATACTATGAGTGGTTGAACAATGCGTATATGGAGTTGTAATAACCTCTGAGCCTTTCGGAAACTGCATAGCGTCAATGGCAACTTCGAGTGCTACATGACCGTTAGCAAAAAGAGAAAGATAATCCACCTTCATTCTTTCTTTGAGCTTCTCTTCAAATTCTTTGTGAATGACTCCACGATTTGACAACCAACGATTGTCCCACAGAATTTTGATTTTCTCAACATACTCCTCCCATGATGGCATAGAAGAACGTGTTACATTAATTCTCTTTTCCATATTTCTGTTTTCTTTTTATTTCATGATTGTTTCGAATGATAAGTTAATTATTCGAAATGATAGCGGTCCAGCATGTCGTGCAACTCCTCGCGAGAACAGTACATCATCGCGTCGATGATGCTCAGGTCGGGTACAAACTCGTCACAGCGTTGCTTGTAGCGGATGTCCTCGTCTCGAACCAGGAATTCGAGGTTGACGCCCATCTCACGGAAAGCATCCTTGGTATAATAGATGTTTCCATTGATAGAGCTGGTGAAAGTAGTATGACTGAAGTGTTCGCAAATGCGGTGGATAAATTCCTGAGCGGTACACTCCCCTCGGGGCATCACTTCCGAAAGCAATATGATTTGTGACGTTATACCTAAATACCCGGCCACAGCCTTTAACTGTTTGAAGAGATAGCGAGCCAGGTTGGGTTCTTCGTCCATAAGGATAGGCTTGATGACATCCATCGCCTCTTTGTAGTATGGCGCCTTGCTGTAGTAAAACTTCAGCACCCTACACAGATATTCAGCCTGTTTGCGACTGACTACCCGTTCTGTATCGCAGATATGGCGCGTACCATTGGCGTGACTGATTTCCATGCCGAAATAGTGTGGTTGGTCTTTTTCGCCCAGAATGCGGTTGAAGTTAATCCAGTGATGTTTGATATAGTGGACGTTGTCAGCAACAACATACAAATCAACGGCATGAATGAGCTGCCAATAGCCGATGTATGGAAAGAAGTACGGCTGCATGATGGCAATACGATCTTTTTTGTCAGTCATAAAACATCAATTTAAAAGTGTGGAAAATTTATGAGTAGTGAGCGACCATTGTCATCCTCCACTTCAATGAGACTGAGAATGGAGCTGATATGCTGCTGTAATTCCTGCTGACTATCAGCTCGCACAAAGATGCGGCAGAGCACTTGCAGGAAGATACCAGAGTACTGCATGGTGTCACCTTCATGGTAATACTGGAAGAGGCTATATACGTAGGGCAACAGCCTCACGTCATCTATTCCCCTGATGGTATGGATATGACCGTTTCTCAAACCAATGCAGATAGTGGCATAGTAACCTTGAAGAGGTTTTGCAAGCGATGAGAAATCCTCGCCAAACTGTCCTGTCAATGCATGTTGCATATAACAGGCAACAAGATCGATACCCTTGTCCTGATGAACCACACGGAAATCCATACCACCGCTGAGGCGGTAGGCATTATCCATAATATAAGGCACACCATCGCTGATAATGCCCTGGAACATACACGAACCGTTGCTCACGCCAAGGTCTTCAAACAATTGTGACATCGGTTCGTACAACTGGCTGATAATGTCTTCCTCGGGAGAAGGGTAAAGATCAAGGAAAGGCTGACATGGTGACTGGTCTATTGCCGGATAGAACACACGACCCTTTGTATATGGGAAATACGACTTACCGTTCTGCCGCCATATCTCAAACTGAAAATAAGGGCCTTCGAGGAATTTCTCACACAGGTATTCGCCCACGGTGGAGTTTTGGATGGCTTTGGCGATGGCCTCTTTCATCTCTGTGCGGTCGTGGCACACAGTGATGCCGAAGGAACCGCCGTTATCCACAGGCTTGACGATGACGGGGAAAGGAATGTCTTCATCCTCCAAGCGGAAGGCGGGGATGGCTGGCATACCATAGCGGATGCAAGCCTCCTTGAAATGCTGTTTGTTCATCAGGACATCCCATTGTCGGGGCGTGGCAATGTAGTGGAAGCCTGTTTTCGCAATCCAGCCCACCGACTTCCTGATTACCATTTCGCCAGAGCAGGACAGCAAGGCATCGATGTGCTTCTCCTTGAAGAACGGCAGCATCACAGTCTCGTCAGTGCAGTCCAAGTAATACTGTTCGTCAGAAACCTGATGCATCGGTGCCTCCGGCACATTGCCCACCGAGACAAGCACGATGCCGTGCTTTCGGGCATAGGCCGTCACCTCGTCCACCACGTTGTTGGCTCCGAATACTGCGAGCCTCTTACCTTTCATTTGTATGGTCATGATTTAGCAATACAATTAATAACTCTTTCTATTTCAATATGCTTTTTCGTCTCTTTTGAAGATGGTCTTGGCCGTCATCCAGATGATGCGCAGGTCGAGCCAGAAACTCCAATGCTGGATATACCAGATGTCGCGCTCTACACGACCTTCCATCTGCCACAACTCACGGGTCTCACCACGAAAACCTGTTACCTGCGCCCAACCGGTGATGCCGGGCTTGACGAAGTGGCGCACCATATACTTGTCTATCAGTTTGTCGTATTGTTCCGTATGAGCCAGCATGTGTGGCCGTGGGCCCACGATGCTCATGTTGCCAACCAACACATTCCAGAACTGCGGCAGCTCGTCAATGTTAGTCTTGCGCATAAAATCACCAAAGGGGAACTTGCGAGGGTCATCCTCAGTGGCTTGCAGACGGTCGGCATCAGCATTCACATGCATGGAGCGGAACTTATAGCAATAAAAGTCATGTCCGTTGAGACCTGTGCGCAACTGATGGAAAAAGATAGGTCCAGGGCTCTGATGCTTTATCTTCAATACGATTAACGGCAACAGCAGTACTGTGGGTATCAGGCACAAGATGGAGAATAGAATATCAAATAATCGTTTAAGCAATCTGTTCAGCGGTTCTTCCAGCGGACTGGTGTATGTGGTCATGACCCCAATGTCATCGATGGGGATTGGTTGCAGGTTCAGCTTCTCCTCAGCCGTTGGCAAGTAATAGAACTTGGACATGAGGTGGTTGCACATATTGGCTGTACGTTCAATAAGTTCACGTTCTTTGCGCGACACACACATATATACCTCATCGTCTAACTTAAGTTCTTCTGGCCGGGACAGTAATAACTCGAAGTCATTGACACTACCGTTCTGGCTCAGCCCCTCTATGTCACCGTAGATATGGCGAACACTATAGCCAAATGTGGAATTACTCGTGAGTTTCTTGTATAAATGCAGCAGTTCTTTGTCCGATCCAACCAACGTTACATAACGTGTGTTGTAGCCCAACTGTCTGAGTTTCTTCACTAACCATCGCTCTATGAAGCGCAACAAAATGATGGAGACCAGCATGACAAATCCCATGGCAAACAGTTGCCAGCCCAGTCGGGACGTGAAGTGAATAGTACGCAGCAGCAGATAGGACAACAAGGTATACGTAGTCACAAGCATCGTGGAGCGGCGCAGTATATCATTGGCACCCACCACACGCTCATGAATGACAGAGGGGAAAAAATACTCGGCAACAATGAGGGCAAAGGTGCATACCATCCAGAATGCCCGTCCCTTTTCTTCATCCCAATCTTCCGACAGGGGAATGGTGTCTACCACGAAGTAGAGCAATATCCACAGCACAAGAAAATCTCCTGCGATGATAAGTAGCTGAATCAGCCTGTTTGTATAATTATTGTTCCTTATCCGTATTTGCATTTCTTAAACCGTATCAATAGGTCTAATAAAGGCTGTTGGTATATAGGCAGTAGAAATGAGCCCGATGCTCGACAAAGAGATCACCACTCTCTGCTGACCTGCCACACGGGCCACTCTTCCCTCAACACCGGCAAAAGGACCGTCAATGACCCGGACTTGTTCACCTTCCTTAAAGTGGCATTGGGATGGCTGTACAAACAGCAAATGCTTGTTCATGTTGCAGGTAGCCTGAATGAATCGAGTCATCTCTTCATCGGAAACCGTCAATGGGGGATTCTTTCCATTGTCGTTCAGCTTAAAGTGGTTGTAGTAGTAGCTCAAATAAGAAATAGCTGGTGTGTTGTTGACATATTCTTCAGCCTTCTCCGCTGTGGTATAGGCAAACAACAGATTGGGTATGAGGGTTTGCAGATACCTCTTTCGCTTTCCTTCCACATACTTCTCTACCATCTTCTTGGCTATGTATGTGTAGGTGCCGTCTTCGACAAGATAATCCGATGCTTTGTCTTCCCGTCCGTATGATACACGAAAGACATACCAACGCTTGTCTGGGGCTGGTACATATCTTACCGACACCCCTGTTTTTGAGCTTTTTGCTTCGGGGAAGGCATCAGGGGTAAACCTAACGCTGGGAGGATTATCCTGGCCTCTTCCAGTTTCCACATTAGACAATGTGCTCATATCGGACCTTTTTTGTATTGGCTCGATGCTTGACACAAAAAAAGCGTGGAATCGCTGTTGTCCGTTCCACGTGTCGAGGCTCTTGCATTGCCTATTGCTGTTGAACAGACAACGTTAGAGCCCACGCCGATATGAATATAGTACCCCAAAGCCCTACGGACGCCATTCGTGCTCCATATCGGCAAAGGGGATGCGTATAAACACATCCCGAGGACGTCTACCGTTGCTAAGTTCAAGACAGCAATCGATTGGTTGCAAGATTTCGACACGTCTTTAACAAAGCGTCGTAAACGCCTTTCTATGTCATTCCCCGCTTCCCACCTCTGGCGGAATCGCCTTGCGGCTTTTCCGATGTTGCCCGCCTCGTTCGACTCCATCCGAAGACTTCGTCTCTCTCAGCACGGCGTGAGCTGTTCTGTTTTCAGATAGCCGCTTAAAACGGCAATCACCCAACAGAGTGAATGCGGAAAATCGCTGCAAAGATACTAAATTGTTTTGAAAAAGACAAATCATTGCCGCGGATTTATCAATCGCCGACGTAGATTTATTTGTTTTTACAGGCTACTATCTATGTTTTTGCAGGCACCATTCACAACAAGAGAAGCGGCCCTTATGCGAGAATATAAGAGCCGCTCATTTATTCGGCAGGGACTTCACACTGTGAATGATTCCCGTGTCATGATCTGTTGTGGCCTATTCTGCCTTGAGGGCCTCGGCAATGATGTCGGCCATGCGGGCAGCACCCTTGCCGTCGGGATGGATGCCGTCGTCGAGCACCTTGTCACCGTCGTTGGCGAAGAGGGTATGCAGGTCGATGACCTCAAGGCCGTACTTCTGGGCGACCTCCTGCTGAATGGGGATGATGCCGTTGACGATAACAGAGTCGTTGATGTTCCACGTCGACTTGAAAGCGGGGATGGGCGTGCAGAGCAGGATGCGTGGCTTAGCTGGGGCAGCACCAGACTTGGCAGCCTTAGCCTGTGCCTTGGCCATCGCCTTCTGAGCCTTCTTGGCAGGCATGTCGGCATACTGCTTCAGGTCAGGACGCAGCATGAATATCATCTGCTCCAGGTCCTGCTTGAACTCAGCGTTATACTGCCAGTTCTCAGGCTTCGAGTCGTTGGTGCCCAGCTTGACGATTACCACGTCGGGCTTGAAGTCAAGGGCATCGCGCCAGGCAGGTTCGTTCATGTAGGGCCAGTCGCCTTTGTTGAGCATTGTACGTGAGCTCACGCCGAAGTTCCTCACCCAATAGTCTGCGCCCAGCTTCTTCTGCAACTGAGCCGGATAGCCGTAGGCAGAGGCCATGTCGATACCGTAGCCGTCTGTGATGCTGTTGCCGAGGCAGGCCACGCGTATGGCATCCGTCTTGGGAGCCTGACGGGCGTCGAGCCAGTTGCCGATATCCGTCAGCAGCTGCTGGTGGTACTTGAACCAGGGGCCGAAGCCAAAACCGTGATCACCCGTGGGATAGACATACATGGCGCAGTCGTTACCAGCCAGGCGCATAGCCTTGTAATACTCCAGTCCGTTGGTCACAAACGGCACCAGACGGTCGTCGCTGGCTGAGATGATCAGTGCAGGAGGCGTAATATGCCGCTGCACGGCATTCATCGTCGAGAAGCTGCGCACCAGCTCAGGATCCTTCTGTCCAGCCTCGCCGAGGAAGTTCACGCACGACCACTTGTGGCTTACGCGCTCGTCCATTGAGATGACAGGATAGAACAGGATTGAGAAGTCAGGACGCACGTCGAAGGCCGAATGGGTGCTGATGACTGATGCTAAGTGGCCGCCAGCCGAGAAGCCCATGATACCTACGTCGCGAGGGTTGATGCCCCAGGCTGCAGCCGAGTCGCGGACAATTCTGAAACCCTTCTCCACATCGCTGATGGGAATAGTACGGTCGCCATTGGGCAGGCGGTAGTTCACTACGAAATAGCTGATGCCGCGCTGGTTCAGCCACTTGGAAGCCATCGTGCCCTCGTGATTGTTTGACAGCACGGAATATCCACCTCCTGGAATGCCCACAATGGCTCGGCCACAGGGCTTTTCGGGGAGGAAACAAACCATTTGTGCCTGACCGTCGTCAGTCAGGTTGAGCGTAAAAGTTCTCGCTGTCTGCGAGGACACCGAGAGTGTCATACAGACAGCGAGAATAATCAGAAGACTGCGTTTCATGCGAACGGATTCTCTGTGGGATAGAAGTCACCCTTCGGGAAGTTGTAGTCAATCTCGCTAACGGGGATGCCCATGTACTTGAGAACCTCCCAGAAGTACTTACCCTGATGACCGAACATCACAGCGCAGTGGTGCGGATAGTGCTTCTCGATGAGGACGTGGCGGTAGAAGCGGCTCATGTTCTTGATACCGAAGATACCGATAGAACCGAATGAGCGAGTAGCTACAGGCAGCACCTCACCCTGTGCAACGTAAGCGCGCAGACGGGTGTCGGCTGTTGACTGCAGACGATATACAGTAGCCAGACCGGGCTGGATGTCACCCTCAAGAGTACCGTTGGTTACCTCTACAGGCAGAGCGCGGGCCATAATGCGCTGGAAGCACATCTTGCAGTCGCAAACCTTAGAAGAAGCGGTGTTACCACAGTGGAAGCCCATGAAGATTTCCTTCTCTGTATAAGTGTCGCATGCGAACTTCTTGCCCTTGATGCTCTCCTCATACATATCCTGAGGAACGGTGTTGTTGATGTCGAGCAGGGTCACAGCGTCCTGAGTGATGCAGGTGCCGATGTACTCTGATACAGCGCCATAGATATCAACCTCACAAGCCACGGGGATGCCACGGGCAGTCAGACGGCTGTTCACATAGCAAGGCACGAATCCGAACATGGTCTGGAAAGCAGGCCAGCACTTGTTGGCCATTGCCACGAACTGACGAGAACCCTTGTGAGCCTCGATCCAGTCGGTCAGTGTCAGCTCAAACTGAGCGAGCTTCGGCAGCACAGAAGGAATCTTATTGCCAGCGCCCAGCTCAGCAGCCATATCCTTCACCACATCGTCGATACGGGGATCGCCCTGGTGCTTCTGGAAAGCCTCCAGCAGGTCGAGCTCTGAGTTCTCCTCAATCTCCACGTCGAGATCATAGAGAGCACGGATAGGAGCGTTACAAGCCAGGAAGTTGTTGGGACGCGGACCGAAGCTGATGATCTTCAGATTCTGCAGACCTACGATAGCGCGGGCGATGGGCAGGAACTCATGGATCATCTCAGCGCACTGTGCAGCGTTGCCGACGGGCTCCTCAGGGATGTAAGCACGGGTCTTACGGATGTCGAGGGCCTGGCTGGCGTTCAGCATACCGCAGTAAGCATCGCCACGACCGTCGATCAGGTCGTTCTGAGTCTCCTCAGCAGCAGCGCAGAACATGGTGGGTCCCTGGAACCAGTCAGCGATCATGGTCTCAGAGATCTCAGGACCGAAGTTGCCCAGATAGACGCACATGGCGTTACAGCCGGCCTTCTTCACGTCCTCAAGAGCCTGCTGAGCGTGGATCTCACTCTCAACGATGGTGATGGGACACTCGTAGATGCCTTCTTTACCAAACTTCTTTTCATACTCAGCGATAACAGCCTTACGACGGTTAACAGCCAGTGACTCGGGGAAACAATCGCGGCTAACGGCCACGATACCAATCTTAATTACAGGAATGTTTTGCATAATTGTATTTGTTAGAAAGTAATGCTAAATTGATTAGGCTGCAAAGTTAAGCATTTTTTCCCGAACGACCACAAAATTAAATGTTAATTGTATATAATTGTTTGCGTTTATGTTGCTCTTGGTTTATTTCGGTCGTAAAATAGTCCATTTGTATGATGTGTTTTTTCTATGCTTATATGGCAAAAAAAGTCGTACCTTTGCAACAGAAATTAAAAACAATAATAAATATGAATAATTTCAATAAAGGATTTATCTATTTCATCTGCCTCGTTTCGGCCATGGGTGGTCTGCTCTTCGGCTACGACTGGGTGGTAATCGGCGGCGCAAAGCCGTTCTATGAATTGTACTTCGGAATTGCCGACTCTGTAAGTGACCAGGGACTGGCTATGACTATTGCGCTGATTGGTTGCATGATTGGTGCATGCACTTGTGGATGGCTGGCGGACAAGATTGGACGGAAACGACTGCTGCTCGTATCGGCACTGGTGTTCCTGTTGTCAAGCATCGCTACTGGTGCATTCTCAACATTCAGTCAGTTCTTGGTAGCCCGATTCTTCGGAGGTATCGGTATCGGTATTGCATCAGGCCTGTCGCCTATGTATATCGCCGAGGTGGCTCCGACGCATATCCGAGGTAAGTTGGTTTCTCTGAACCAGATGACTATAGTAATAGGTATATTGGCCGCTCAGATAGTGAACTGGCAGATTGCCGACCCCATTCCTGCGGAGTTTACACCTGCTGACATCGCCGTATCATGGAATGGACAGATGGCTTGGCGCTGGATGTTCTGGGCAGCCGCCGTACCTTCAGCTGCTTTCCTTCTATTAGCATTCTTCATTCCTGAAAGTCCTCGTTGGCAGGCGATGAGGGGCATTAAGTCTCAGGCAGAACAGACTCTTGCCCGTATCGGAGGTAAGGCGTATGCCGAACAAGAGATGCAGGCTATTGCCGCCGCCAATGCCGATGCCAAAGAGCAGGCTGGCCTTTCGACGCTGTTCTCGAAATCTTTCCACAAGGTATTGCTGCTTGGTATCGTCATTGCCGTGTTCCAGCAGTGGTGCGGTACGAACGTTATCTTCAACTATGCTCAGGAGATATTCCAGTCGGCGGGTTACAGTGTGGGTGACGTGCTGTTCAACATCGTCATTACTGGTGTGGCCAACGTGTTGTTCACGCTGATTGCCATCTTCACAGTCGATAAGTTGGGCCGTCGTAAGTTGATGCTCATCGGCGCAGGCGGACTGTGTCTCATCTATGCCACTTTAGGCTTCTGCTACTATCAGCAGATTACAGGATTCTTCATGATTATCCTCGTGGTGGCAGCCATCGCCTGCTACGCTATGACGCTTGGTCCCTGCACTTGGGTACTCATTTCCGAGCTTTTCCCCAACCGTGTACGTGCCATTGCCGTGGCCACCTGTACCTTCGCCCTGTGGATTGGCTCCTCAACGCTCACCTACACCTTCCCGCTGCTGAACAAGGGACTGGGCAGCTATGGCACCTTCTGGATCTATGCCTTCGTCTGCGGCCTCGGATTCCTGTTCTTCCTGAGCCGTCTGCCAGAAACTAAGGGAAAGAGTCTGGAACAATTAGAAAAAGAATTGATTAACAAATAAAATAGGATATTACAATTATGGTAAAAGCTTGGAGAGAACTGGTGACGATTCCGACATACGAAGTCGGAAAGCCGGAAAAGAACCCGATGTTCCTGGAAAAGAGAGTCTATCAGGGCTCAAGTGGTGTGGTCTATCCCTATCCCGTCATCGAGACGATAAGCGACGAGAAGGTGGATAAGGACTATCAGGCCATTTGGATTGAGAATGAGTACATCAAGGTGATGATATTGCCTGAGCTGGGAGGCCGTGTGCAGATGGCCTACGACAAGATAGCCAAGCGCCACTTTGTGTACTACAACCACATCATCAAGCCTGCCCTCGTAGGTCTGACAGGTCCGTGGATCAGTGGCGGCATCGAGTTCAACTGGCCGCAGCACCACCGTCCCACCACCTTCATGCCCGTTGACACCTGCATCGAAGAGAACGCCGATGGCTCTATTAGCGTATGGTGCAGCGAGATGGAGAAGATGTTCCACCAGAAGGGTATGGCAGGTTTTACGCTTCGTCCAGGCTGTGCTTACCTGGAAATCAAGGGCCGCGTCTACAACCGTACTGATGTGCCTCAGACCTTCCTGTGGTGGGCCAATCCCGCTGTCGAGGTGAACGATGCCTATCAGAGCGTGTTCCCACCAGACATCAATGCCGTGTTCGATCATGGCAAGCGTGCCGTCTCGTCGTTCCCCATCGCTACGGGTACCTATTATAAAATGGACTACTCGGCAGGCGTGGATATCTCGAACTATAAAAATATCTTCGTGCCGACCAGTTACATGGGCGTGAATTCGCGCTTCAACTTCGAGGGCGGCTATGAGAACGACACCAAGGCTGGTATGCTGCATGTGGCCAGTCATCATTTCTCGCCTGGCAAGAAGCAGTGGACTTGGGGTAACGGCGACTTCGGACGTGCCTGGGACCGCAACTTGACGGACGAATCAACCCCAGAGGAACGTGAGAAGTGGGGCTTCAAGGAAAAGGGCTTCCGCCCTTATATCGAGCTGATGGCAGGTGTCTATACCGAGAATCAGCCTGACTTCACCTGGCTGATGCCTTACGAGGAGAAGCTATTCACGCAGTACTTCATGCCCTATCGCGAGCTGGGCGTGGTGAAGGAGGCCAGCAGAGACTTTATGTTCAATATAGAACCCACCCCCGCCCCCTCCCGAGGGGAAGGGAGACTGATTACCTTCAAGGTCTTCGCCACCAGCAAACAGAATGTCGTGATGCGTTTATACGATGACAACGGAAAGGAGTATTACAACAAGGAGATGACGCTGTCGCCTGAGAAGGTGCTGGTAGAAACCATTAATGTAGAGAATGCCCGTATTGATGAACTGAACTTTGTCATCCGCAAATCTAACTATACTCCCCTCACCTCGGGAGGGGTCGGGGGTGGGTTCCACTGGCATGCCGAGAGCGACGAGATTCGTCCTATCCCCGACAGTGCTGAGGCCGCCCTGCTGCCTGAGCAGATCAAGACCAACGAGCAACTGCTCATCACTGGTCGCCATCTGGAACAGTACCGTCATGCGACATGGAATCCGCTTGACTACTACGAGGAGGCCTTGCGCCGTGATCCGAATGATATCCGTTGCCTGAATGCGATGGGATTGTGGTTCATCCGCAAGGGTCGTTTCCAAAAGGCCGAGGAATATCTGCGCAAGGCCTACAAGTTGTCTATCAAGCGTAATCCGAACCCCTACGATAGCGAGCCGCTTTATAACCTCGCCCTCGCCTTGAAGTATCAAGGTAAGGTGGATGAAGCCTACGAACTCTTCTGGAAAGCTACATGGAGCAAGGCTTGGGCTGATGCCGGCTACTTTGAGGCCGCCAAGATTAGCGTGATGCAAGGTCGCTACGAGGATGCCCTCGACGAGATCAATCGCTGTTTGAACAACAACTGGCATAACCACAAAGCACGTGCCCTGAAAGCTGCCATCTTGCGCAAACTGGGTGAGACCAGTGATGCTCTGATTCTCATCGATGAGTCGTTGGAGTACGACCTCTTCAACTATGGCTGCCGCTATGAGAAGTTCTTGTTGGAAAAAGACGAAGAAGTACTGGCAGAGATGAAGGAGATGTTGCGCAAGTCGGCTCAGAACTATGACGAGGTAGCTCTCGACTATGTTGCAGCCGGTCTCTATGACGAGGCTAAGGCCATCTGGCAGATTGCTATCGAGGAGGGCGCTACTACCCCAATGACTTATTTCTACTTAGGCGAATACGACAAGGCTGAGCAGGCCGACTCCACCTACTGCTTCCCCAACCGTGCCGAGGATGTCATCGCATTGGAGGCAGCAAAGGAGAGGAACCCGAAGGGTGCCAAGGCGCCTTACTATCTGGGCTGTCTCTACTACGCCGCCCGTCAGTACGACCTCGCCATCGAGAACTGGGAACTCTCTGCCAGTCTTGATCCTAAGTTCCCAACTGTATGGCGCAACCTCGCTTTGGCTCGATTTAACAAACAAAGCAGTGAGAGCAATGGTGCTTGCACCAATTGCCGAGTCGCGCCGTTTGTCGGCGAAGCCAATAAGCAGGACCGTCAGCAGGAGGCACTGGAATATATGGAGCGCGCTTTCCTCCTCGACGAAAACGACGAGCGCGTATTCATGGAGCTCGACCAGCTATACAAGCGTCTGCACCGTTCACATGCCGAGCGTCTGGCTTTCTACGAGCAGCATGCTGAACTCATTGAGCGTCGCGACGACCTCGTGCTCGAAAAGGCAACCTTGCTCAACATGCTGGGTCGCTATGAAGAAGCCAAGGAGATTATCGACAACCGCATCTTCCATCCGTGGGAGGGTGGTGAAGGCAAGGTGAGCGGACAATATCAGATGTGCCGCTTGGAAATAGCCAAGAAGCTACTTTCAATGAATAATGGAAAATTGAAAATGGATAATGATCCCGCCGCTGATAATTCTCAATTATCAATTGTCAATTCTCAATTACAAGAAGCCAAAAAGCTTCTTGAAGAGTGCCTCGTGTTCCCGCACCACTTGGGCGAAGGTAAACTATACGGTTCGCAAGATAACGACTTCCTCTACTTCCTCGGACGTTATGAGGAAGGCACCGAAGGACCTACCGAGCCTGCAGCAGCCATGTACTATAACGATGCGAAGCCCGACAAGATATTCTACGCCGCCCTGTGCTATCGTAAGTTAGGTCAGGAGGATAAGGCCCGCTCGCTGTTCAACAAGCTCATCAACTACGGCAAGCAGCACATCTTCGAGAAGCAGACAATGGACTTCTTCGCCGTCTCGCTGCCCGACCTGCTCATCTGGGAGGATTCCCTCGACCTGAAGAACGAGATTCACTGCAAGTACATGCTCGCCCTCGGCTACTACGGCATGGGCGACAAGGAGAAAGCGCTCAAATATCTTGCTGAGGTCGAAGCTCTTGACAACAACCATCTCGGTGCCCGTCAGTTCCGCACGCTGATTGACTCGAATCTTTAAGCAGAAGCCTCATTCCCGATCGGGAATGAGGCTTCTGTATTCCGTAGGTGACATACCTTTCGCTTTTGAGAACATCCGCGAGAAATAAAAAGGATCTTCGATGCCAATCTTGTAACAGATCTGATTCATTTTCAGGTCTGTTTCTTTTAGCAGTTTGCAGGCGTATTCTATCTTCAGGTGATTGAAGTAGCTCAGTGGACTTATGCCTGTTTTATGCTTAAACATCGCCGAGAAGTGGCTCTGCGAGTAGCCTACATATCGCAGCACGTCGTCCATCGTGATGCGCTGTTCTATATTTTCTCGCATATAGTGAATGGCCTGATCCACGACGTCTCTCTCTGCCCCCGCCTTTGCCCTGCGGAACTGCCCCAAGTAGCGCATCGATGCCAGGAAGTGGGCCAACAGACTGCTGGCGTAGCGCAGGTCCTCGATACCCTCGCCGAAGTGCAGCGTGGTCAGTATCTCCTCGAAGATGTTGATGCGCTCGCTGATGCGCGACTGCATCGTCACGTTGATGGTTTGCGGCGTGGCGGCACCCTCAGCAAAGACGTGAGCCGCTTTTCCGCCGAAATGCAGCCAGTAGATGGTCCATTGATGCCCCTCCGCAGCCCCGTACTCATGCGGCTTTCCCGCCGGCAGGATGAAGTACTGGTTCCGCTCCACCTCATATCGCCTGCCGTTCACGACGTAGAATCCGCTCCCGTCCACGCAGTAGATGAGTACATATTGGTCGATAGCTTTCTCCCGGATGCGATGGTGATGTTCAGCCTTCGGGTAGTAGCCTATATCTGTGATAAACAGACTCTGGCAGAGAGCATCCTGCTCCTGCATCTCTATGAGCATCGGCGGCAGCACCACCGCCCGCTCACCCTGGAATCCGTCCTTCTTACTAATCATACATTCACTCGCAATGCATCTCTCAAATGCATTGCAAAGGTACAAAAATTATCAATGCAAAACAATACTTTCCCCCAATTATTTTTTTATTATTTTCGATTTTCGCTCGAGCTCTGCTCGCTTGGCTCGTCCAAGAACATTTCTATGTTTGATGCTGTCGACAGCGCATCAGTCAGGGCGTACGTGATGCTCATAGTCGAAACCGGGCAAATTTTATTTATTTTATCCTGCCTCTACTAAGTTGCAGTACTCATTTCTATAAACTTACTGATTTTAAATGGCTTAGACCAATATTTCCTTAACTATTTCCTTCTACTTTGCCCTACTTTACCACTACTTTGCTTCTACCTTGCTTCTACCTAGCCATCCTATCACGACAAACCGAAAACCTTATGCTCACAATATATTCCCAGGGTGGGAATGTCACGTTCCCAGTTTGGGAACACCATATTCCCAGAGTGGGAACAATTTTTCCGCCTAATGGTATTTCTAAATCATAACGTCACTTAAGGACGACACTACGCCTTCTTCCTATTTGCAGATAAGCAGTAGATGAACAGCAGAGGACAAGTAGATGATTAGTAGATGATTAGTAGAGGCAAGGTAGTGGCAACGTAGTGGTAAAGTAGGAGCAAAGTAGGAGCAAAGTAGAGGCAATATTTTGTCCAAATTACTTATAAACAGCAATATACGCATATTTTAGTAGAGGCAAATATAAAAACATGAAGAATGTATTATATGCTTAGGGCCCGCATCGCTGCGAGCCCTAAGCAATCATAACTAATCAACTAAACCAATAACTAAAACCAAAAGCATTATGAAAAAGAAACTATCTCTAACTAACTTATGTATGAATCTGGTGCAAAGTTACGCCATATTTCGTCACATTGTAAACTTTCTCGCTTTTATTTCTCCAACTTATAGCGACAAACGGCTCCATAAGCGACAAATCAAGCTATCTCCCTCAAAACTTGTCACGTCAAGGCAATTTATTTAGTCTTTTTTGCAACCTATGCCTTGATTGTTCATACCTTTTTCGTATCTTTGCACCATAAAAGTTATAAAGCATGGCAAAGAATACTGTAAATAAGTATGTTTGGCTGGTGGAAACCATCTATAAAGCCAAGAAGATTTCGTTTGAAGAAATCAGCCGTCGATGGCAGGACAATGACATGAGTGAGGACGAGACTTTATCAATACGTACATTTCATAAATGGCGTATAGCTATTGAAGAAATGTTTGGTCTCATCATTGAGAATGAACATGGTGGACAGTATCGCTACTATATCCAAAATGCGGATGACCTGAAAAACGGCTCGATGCGCAGTTGGCTTTTCAATACACTGACGGTTAGCAATCTGATGATGGATAGCGTGAGCATCAAGGATAAGGTGTTGTTTGAGGAAATCCCAGACGGAGAGCAGTATCTCCCTGATATTCTCGAAGCACTGAAGAAGAATTTGGTGCTTGGGATGTCCTATCAGAGTTATACACGTGACGAGGCCAACACTTTTGAGTTGGAACCCTATTGTCTGAAAGCCTTTAAGCAGCGCTGGTATTTGGTAGCTCGTAGCCCCTATTATGATAAGGTGATGATCTATGCTTTGGATAGAGTTAAATGGTTGGGATTAACTGACAAGGGTTTCAAATATCCTAAGAACTTCAATGCTGAAGAATTCTTTGAAGACTGTTTTGGTATCATCGCAGACCAAAAGATAAAAGTCGAGACCGTTAAACTCAAGGTGTCCGCAGGGCAGGCCAATTACCTCCGCAGTCTGACTCTCCATCAGACGCAAAGGGAAATTGAGCGGACGGATGAATACAGCATCTTCACCGTCAGGCTTCGCCCCACCTTCGATTTCCGTCAGGAGATTCTTTCGCAGGGTTGCGACATTGAAGTTTTGGAGCCCAAATGGTTCCGTGATGAGGTGGCTGAGATTTCCAAACACATGTGGAACAAATACAAGGATGACAAATGAGAGACTTCGCAGCAATAGACTTTGAGACTGCCAATAACGAGCGTACCAGTGTCTGCTCCGTTGGCGTGGTGATTGTGAGGGATGGTGAGATCGTGGATTCGTTCTATTCTCTGATCCAGCCTGAGCCAAATTATTATAATTATTGGTGCAGCCAGGTGCATGGTCTGACTTGTGAGGACACAGAAGATGCTCCTGTATTTCCCAAAGTGTGGAAACTGATAGAACCCCTTATCGAAGGTCTTCCATTAGTGGCCCATAACAAGGCTTTTGATGAAAGTTGTCTGAAAGCCGTATTCCGATGTTACCAGATGGACTATCCGGATTATGAATTCCATTGTACATGTGCAGCATCTCGCAAGGCTTTTCCACAGGCTGATAACCACCAACTACACACAATTTCAAAACTCTGCGGTTATACACTTGAAAACCACCATCATGCTCTCGCTGATGCAGAGGCATGTGCTTGGATAGCAAGGGAGATATTGTAGATTTCAACTTTTCAACCTCATATCATCATCTTCATTAAAAAGATAAAAACAATAATAAATAAGAATGTAATCATGAATAAGGATCAGAAAGATTTGCTGAATGTCGTTGTGGACTATACCTACGCACTTGACACGTTGGACAATTATGATTATGAGAGACTGACTATTGATGGTACTACCACAAAAGATACTTTCCGCGCTACCTACGAGAATGCGATGGAAGCCATTCAGAATCTGCGCGATAAATTTGGTGGCTCTACACTCTTTGGTAACGAGAAAGATGATTCGTTTAAGAGTAGCATCGGCCAGATCTATCAGACGTTTGGTGGAGAAGAACTCTATCCCAGTGTCGAGGAAAAGGCTGCTATGTTGCTGTATCTGGTGACTAAGAATCATTCGTTTAGCGATGGTAACAAGCGCATTGCTGCCACGCTGTTCCTTTGGTTCCTTAATAATAATGGCATTCTCTATCGCGAAGACGGTTCAAAACGCCTGGCAGATAACACCCTCGTAGCACTAACTCTGATGATTGCTGAGAGCAAGACAGAGGAGAAGGACGTAATGGTAAAAGTGGTGGTGAATTTGATCAATCAGAAGAACTAAATAGTTACGTCACTTATCAACATAGCCACACCACATTATTATACTCATAAAAGAACTCCGTGTGGTGATAAGTTCCTAAAAGTTTGTGTACCTCGGGAAAAGTGAGTACCTTTGCGGCAAAATCATAAGTTATGCTGCTCAGTCAATTCGAATATCGTTTTCCTACAGAGGACAGTT
>Ga0265298_10003407_pt1 | contig 21059 bp, 32 predicted proteins | sample AusTroGonzalo_MG_3_FD_193486 | JGI IMG/M metagenome (GOLD analysis project Ga0265298, IMG submission 193486) | Bovine rumen microbial communities from tropical cattle in Woodstock, Queensland, Australia - Gonzalo_01 | ecosystem: Host-associated > Mammals > Digestive system > Stomach > Rumen ... | reverse complement strand
ATGATGTTCGCCGCGATGCAGGCGTCCATGATCGTCCTGGCTATCGCCGTGGCGGTCATGTGCGTCACCATCATGGTCGACATCTGGATGAAATGGAGGCGGTAACATGGCAATCGGCAAAGGCCAAATCGCCGCTGACGTCCACCGCCGCATGGTCGAGGACGAGCGCTTCGGGTACTCCTGGGAGGAGCGCTGGGGCTCGAAGGACGAGAAGTGGACCGTCGACGGCGTGTCGTTCACGATGAGCGTCGGCGACTACGACTGCTCGTCGAGCTCCATCACCGCATGGAAGAAGGCGCTCACGGGCACCAAGTACGCGAGGGTGCTCGACGGGGCGTCGTACACCGGCAACATGCGCGAGGTCTTCGTAAGGTCCGGCCTGTTCGAGTGGAAGCCCATCAGCTTCATAGCAAGCCCCGGCGACCTCTACCTCAGCGAATCCAACCACGTGGCGGTCTGCCAGCGCCAAGTGCCAGACGAGCTTTCCGAGTTCAGCTGGGGAGACAACGGCGCGTACGGCAACAGGCGCGGCGACCAGAGCGGCTTCGAGTCACGGGTGAACCCGTACTACGACTACGAGCCCGATGGCTGGGACGGCATCCTGCACTACAACGGCAAGGCGGACGAGAAGTCCACCTCCTCGAAGGGGTCCACCTCACACAACACCGCCGAGAAGCGGCTCTACGGCATCGACGTGTCGAGCAACCAGCCGGAGCGCGTCGTCTCGATGGTGCCGAACGACTTCGCCATCGTGAAGATGTCGGGCAACCCGCCGGAGGACTGGCAGGGGAGGAAGCTGTCGTGGAACTTCGTCAACCCGTTCGCGAAGCAGCAGGCCGCCGATGCCGTCAAGAAGCACGGCCTGCTCGGGTTCTACCACTTCACGTACGGCATCCAGGCCGCGACCGAGGCGGAGTTCTTCGTCGAGCAGGTGAGGAAGCTCGGGTACCTCGGCAAGGCGATGCTCGTCATCGACTACGAGGACGCAGCGCTGTCAAGGGGTCAGACCTGGGTTAATGCGTTCGCCAAGAAGGTCGAGCAGCTCGCCGGTTACAAGCCCGTCATCTACGCGCAGGGGTCGGCGGTCACGGGCCAGAACCTCTTCAGCCTTGGGTACCCGGTCTGGTGCGCCAACTACAGCAGGGGCTATCAGCCGATATACGGGTACGACACGTCGGGTTGTACCATCTGGCGCGGCTGCGAGAAGTCTGCCATGTGGCAGTACACCTCCGAGGGCTACCTCAACGGCTACGGCGACGCCCTGGACTGCAACGTGTTCTTCGGGACGGCCGACGACTTCAGGGCGCTCATGGGGCCGAAGGCCCACAGCCACAGGTACCGCATCGTCAAGGCCGTGTACGCGCGCACCCAGCGCAAGATGGGCCGCAAGTACATCGTGGGCCAGCTCAAGAAGGGCGAGACCGTGGAGCTGTCCATGGTCAAGAAGGCCGACGACGGCATCACTTGGGCGCACATCTGCGACGGCAAGTTCGAGGGCAACGTACTGGCGGTGGACTTCCGCGGCGACGTGAGGGCCAAGCGAATGTGATACAATGGAATGTGCGGCCAGCATCGCAGGGGGCGGCTACTTCGACTGCTAATCGTTATTTACCGTCCCCGATACCATCTGGCCGCATCGTCTTCTAGGAGGTGCGTCATGTCATAGCAACCTAAGAGATTGGAGCAGCTATGACACGCTCGCGCAAGAAGACCCCATGCTGCCATGTCGCAGGCCATGACGGCTGGTGGAAGCGCATCTTCAACAGGAGGGTGCGCAGGAACCCCATCGACTTCGACGAGGGAGCGTCCGCCGTCCAAGACGGCATGGCCTACAGGCGGATGAACGAATCGTGGTTCATAAGCGACCTCAAGTGCGTGCACGCCACCGTGGAGGACTACTACTACCCAGGCGAGGATGAGGACGAGGCGCGCAACTGCTACGAGCACGACTACATCCGCAAGTGATATAATTGGCGCAGGACATCCTGCCCGATGCCCTAACGGCCCCGCAGGGCCACGGCTCATAGCTTCGTGCCAGAAAACGAAGCCCTCTTGGACTGCTGCGGTTAGGTCCTTGCACGCCCGCCCAGCGCGGGACGTGTTGCGAGGCCGTCAGTGACTACCATATGGCCCTCCTGGCGTCCTCAGATCGGCGAGCGCACGCGGCCCGAAACGGCGTGCACCAACCAGCGGAGTAGAGTACAGGAAACTCAGCAGGCTCATACCCTGTTGCACGCGGGTTCGAATCCCGTCTCCGCGACCAGATTGTCCGCGGACCTTCGGGCGGCCGTGGGAACGCCCGTCGGGCTTCGGCTCGGCGGGCGCTTTTTTCATGTCATGAAACCGGCGCGGGTGGTGCGTTCCTGGTGCGTTCGAACGTTCGCCAGTGTCGGACGGCATCGGATGAATGTCACTCTGAGCTGGATTTACGTCATTTTAATGTCGGATAGCTTCGGATAACGTATGCCCACGTCGGTTTCTGGCTCGATTCTACGTCATAGTGTCATTATTCGAGAATCCCCAGCTCATAAACGCGTCAAACGACGATTGGTGCGTTTTTGGTGCGTTCGCGCGCGCCCCACGCGTCGGAGACCGCCCTCGCGACGGAGTCCATGTCGTCGTGGACGTAGATGCGCGCGGGCTCGATGGAGGACCACCCGGCCCAGCGCTGAAGGTCGAACACGCTCATATGGCGCGCCATCATGGACAGGTTCGAGTGGCGCAGCTCGTGCATCGTCATGCCCGGGCATCCCAGCTTCTCGCGCGCGCCGACCTGCCCCTTGCCGCCGCGCCACCAGTTGGAGAGCGACCTCGGCGCCATCACCCCGCCCGACGCGGAGCAGCACAGCGTTGGCGCGTCGCGCAGCCCGAGCGCGTCCCTCGCGGCGCGCCACTCGGCGACCTTCGCGGCGAGCCTTTCGGGCACCGGCATGTCCCTCTTGCCGGACTCGCTCTTGGGCGGGCCGATGGAGCCGTCGGCGGCGCGGACGGTCGAGCGGACGCGCGCGATGCCGCCCGCGACCTCGTCGTCGCGCAGGGCGCACGCCTCGCCGCACCTCAACCCAAGGCACGCCATCAGGTAGAGCGCCACCGAACGACCGTCGAGCGGCAGGAGGTCCACGCGGTTGAGGAACAGCTGCAGCTCGTCGGGCGAGAGCGCGTCGCGCCCGGGCTTCTCGGCCTTCGGACGGCGCACGTGCGCCATGGGGTCATCCGCGAGCCTGCCGTCGGCTACGGCCTGGCGCATGATGGCGCCGAGCACCTGGTGCAGCCGCGCGACGGTGGACCTCTTCAGCGAGTCGCCGTGCACGGGGTTCGACGCGAGCCACGACAGCGCGCCGCGGCAGTCGTCGGGGCGTATCTCGTCCATGCGCATCGCCCCGATCGGCGAGCGGGACAGCGCGCGGACGCACGTGGACTCCCCGGCGACGGTGTTCGGCGAGAAGTCGCCCGAACCGGCGCGCCATGCGAGCCAGGACGCCGCGTACGCCCCGAACGTCTCGGCGTTGGGCACCACGCCCTCGAGCTCGGCGACCCACCGCTTCAGCTCCTTCTGGGCCTGCGAGTACGTCCCGCCGAAGCGCTTGGACTTGCGCCCCTGCTCGGTGGTGGCCCACAGCCGCCATTTCCGGCACTCGGATTTCGGCTTCTCCGAGCCGTCCTTGCGCAGCCTGTCGAGCTGCTGGATTGTCGCTCCCGTGACCTTCATGGTACAATCCACCCGTCCTCTCATCGGTTGTCTGGACGATGCCCCCGCGCTTGGTCGCAACAGGCGCGGGGGTGAGTTTTACTTATCGTCATCCTCCGGGAACGCCGAGCAAATGGCCTCGGCGATGTCCACGATGCGCTTCCTGCCGAACTCGGAGCTCTCGCGGTAGAGCTGAATCAGGCGGCGCTCTTTCTTCGTCAGTGTCATGTTGTACTGAATCGACGGATTATCTGATTTGTAGAGAAGGTAGTCTACCGACACTCCGAACTTGTTCGCAATTTTAGAAATCGTTCCAGCGTTCGGTAGGTTAATCTCCTGCTCATAATTTCTGTAAGCCGACAAACTCACGCCAAATTCTCTGGCGGCATCCACCTGCGTGAACTTGACGCCTTCTCTTTTCTCGTATTCGCGCCTGACTGCGCCAATTCTGTTCGGAGCCTTGCTCATTCCAACCATCCTCCATAACTACTAAATAAGTAGTACCAAAAATATGTCATAAAAATCAAGTTTCTCGTACCAGAATACCATTTTTATGGTAGTATGACGCCACGAGGTACTAGAAATTAAGTAGTTTGGAGTGACTAAAGTGACTCACTATAACCTAGCATCTGAAAGAAAGCGCATCGGAATGACGCAAAAGCAGCTGAGCGACGAGCTCGGATGCGACATCAAAACAATCGGCAAATGGGAGAAGAACATTTCAACAATGCCGAGCGAATTGGCTATCAAGGCAGCTTCTCTTTTCTGCTGCTCTCTCGATTATCTGATGGACTTGACGGAGGAACGGGTTCCGAAGTCCACCTAATCTACCGCATCACGGCCTGGGACGCCGTTAAACTCATCCGCCCCATCTGAACGGCGTCGGCTGGCACCTCGCAAACTCGGCCAGCTGGCGTCCAGGTGCGCGCCGCCCGGAGGGGGAAACGGGTGGCGCTCGCCCGGACGCCATGCGCGTCACGCACCTTGAAAGACGGATACGGGACTACGGCGGACGGCTTCGGCGGCGGGGCAATCGCTTTCCAACCGGACAACGGAGTTCGCATCGCGCAACCGCAATGTTACCGCATCGGTCCCGTGTCCGTCGCACCTTCTCAGACGAATCGACGCGCGCGGTAGGTCCCGCGACGCGCCCCCGCACATCGAGGCGGGTTATCAGACGCAAGCAGGGTGGCCGCCCGACTGGGCGCACGATCGCGCATGCTCATCACCTCCTTTCCATGCGCGCCGACCCTCGGGCCGAGGATGCGCTTCATCCATACAGGCATCTTCACGCCTCCGAGGCCGGGCAAGGGCGGCGGCTGCGCCCAACCGGGCGGTCACCCGACACGAGCAGGAAGGAGGCCGAATGCTGCTGACCGTGGACAGGTACTGCGAGCTGGTGTACGGCGAGCAGGCGATGAAGGACGCGAAATCCAAGAAGAGCAAGAGGGACACGGTGTCGAGGATGTGCCGCGACGGCGTGCTCAACGCGAGGAAGGCGGGTAGGCGATGGCTGATAGAGCTGTGAAGAGGGCGACGCCGCGCAGCTGGCACTGCAACGGCGTCAAGACGCATATCGGCGCGAGCCGACAAGACAGGCCAATTGTAGCACAGGCCGACGAGTGGGAGCGCGGGACGCGCTGGGCGGGAATCGCCCTCGTCCTGATGTTCGCGTTCCTGACGTTCGGGGCGGTGGTGCTCGGATGGTGATGAGGGACACGGGCGCGGTCCACGTCATGCCGCGTGCGCTCGGCGAGGCCGTGGACAGGCTGTACGAGAGCGCCGTGGCCGAGGGCTACAGATCCATCTTCGTGTCGAAAATCTTGGACGACGAGATGGTCCACCTGTTCGACTGCGACGGCGGCGACCTGTACATCATCCGCAGGGGGCACGAGTGGCACGTCTTGGAGTTTGAGCTGATGGACGATGAGAACACTTACGAAAGGGGAGACGATGATCGATGAGGTGTACGAGGCCGAGGTGATCGACGACGCCCCGCGCGAGCTGGACGACGTCGGGAAGCTCGCGGTGGCCCAGGCGCTCTACAGCAAGGTGGGCGAGATGGTGTCCACCAAGACGCCCGGCAACCTGCGCGACAGGGTGAGCAGGCGCTACGTCGAGCTGTTCGAGCAGACGGGCGCGAAGAGCTTCGAGGTGCGGCTGTTCGGCGGGAAGGTCGGCACGTTCAGCGTGGCCACGGCCAAGCCCGTCGAGCCCGTGAAGCGCGTCGCGCTCGACGTGGTGGACGAGGAGGCGTTCGACAGGTGGGCCGGCGAGAACGGCTTCACGCGCACGGTCTACGACTGGGACGCCATATACGCGCGGTTCGACGAGACGGGCGAGGTGCCCGAGGGCTGCGAGCCGCGCGTGGAGATAACGCCCGGCAAGCCCGGCGGCGAGGTGAAGTCCACGTCGCTACGGCTCGACTACGACGCGGTCGAGGCGGCGGTGGGGCCGCAGATCGAGGGCGTGAACGCGCTGTTGCTCGGGGAAGGTGAGGAAAGATGGGATTCATGATAACGAGGGGGACGGTGAGCAAGCCCGTGAAGTGCGTGCTGTACGGCGTCGAGGGCATCGGCAAGACCACGTTCGGAGCATCATGGCCCGACGCGGTGTTCATCGACGTCGAGGACGGCTCTGGCCACTACGACGTGGCGAGGCTGCCGCGCCCGACGAGCTGGCTGGCCCTCATCGAGGAGGTCGAGGCGGCCGCAAGGATGCCCGAGGTCGGCACGCTCGTCATCGACACGGTCGACGCCGCCGAGGCGCTGTGCGTCACGCGCGTGCTGGAGAAGCACAAGGCGGTGGGCATCGAGTCGGTCGGCGGCGGCTACGGCAAGGGCTACACGTACCTGGCCGAGGAGTTCGCGAAGCTGTTCGCGGCGCTCGACAACGTGGTGGCGGCTGGGAAGAACGTGCTCGTCATCGCCCACGCGCAGATAAAACGTTTCGCTGCGCCCGACGAGATGGGCGAGTACGACCGCTGGGAGCTGAAGCTGCAGAAGAAGGACGCGCCCATCGTCAAGGAGTGGTGCGATCTGCTGCTGTTCGCCAACTACAAGAACGACGTGATGGTGAGCGACGACGGCAAGAAGGTCAAGGCCAGCGGCGGCAAGAAGCGCGCCATGTACGCGACGCACGCCGCCGCCTACGACGCGAAGAACCGCCTGGGGCTGCCCGACTCGATGCCGTTCGAGTTCTCGGCCATCGCGGGCAAGGTGCCGAGCGGGCCGCCCACCGACGAGCAGCTCGTCAAGATGGAGGACGCGGCGGCAAGGCGCGCGGCGGAGCGGACCGACACGCCCGTGATGCCGCTCAGGCTCGAAGAGGTCACCGAGCCCGAGATCATGCAGCTCCACCAGCTCATGGCCGACTACGGCGTGAACGAGGCGCAGCTGCGCGACGCGGTCGGGTCGATGAAGAACAACAGCTACACCGACGCGACGCCCATTTCCGACTACAGCATGAAGTTCGTGGGCAACCTGCTCAAGCACTGGGAGAAGATCGTCGCCACCGTGAAGGAGCGCGGCGACGTCTACGGAGACGACATACCGTTCTAAGGAGGCCATATGGCAAACGAACAGTACGAGATACTCGATTGGGACGTGGAGCTCGACGAGGGCGACGATTCGAGCGGCTTCAAGCTGCTCGACGAGGGCTACTACCCGTTCACGGTCGTGAACGCGAAGAAGGGCTTCACGAACGGCAAGCCGAGCTACCCGTGCGTGGACCTGTCGCTGAAGGTCGGCGTCGGGCCCGACTCGGCCACGGTGAGCGACCGCATCGCGATGCACTCGGGCATGAAGTGGAAGCTCGCGCAGCTCGCCGTGTGCCTGGGCGTGCGCAAGCACGGCGAGCGCAAGTCGTTCAACCCAGCCGAGACCAAGGGCATGGGCGGCTGGCTGGAGATCGAGCACCGCGAGTTCGAGTACACGCGCGGGGAGAAGGCAGGCGAGACGGGGCTTGCGAACAACGTGGCGCGCTACCTCGACCCCGACGACGCGCCCGCCGACGGCAGGCCCGTCATCAAGCAGGGCGGCGGCGACGCCGAGGAATCATGGGAGTGAGCCTGAGGGGCTACCAGGAGGACGCGGTGAGCGCCGTCCGCGACGAGTGGGCGTCCGGCAACAGGGCCACCCTGCTCGTCCTGGCGACGGGCACGGGCAAGACGGTCATCTTCAGCGACATAGCGCGCAGGTGCGTGGAACGCGGCAACGGCGTGCTCGTGCTCGCCCACCGCGGCGAGCTGGTCGACCAGGCCGCCGGCAAGCTGGCGGGCATGCTCGGCGTCGAGAGCGTCCCGGTCGAGAAGGCGTCCAGGCACTGGGACGACCACGGCACGTGGGACGGCATGGCGTGCGTGGCGTCCGTCCAGACGCTGCAGGGAAGGCGGCTCGACGAGTTCCCGCTGGAGTCGTTCAAGGCCCTCGTCGTGGACGAGGCCCACCACGCGGTTGCGGCGTCGTACAGGCGCATCATCGACCGCCACAAGGCCGCGGGCGGCTACCTGCTCGGGGTGACAGCAACCGCGGACCGCGCAGACAGGCGCGGGCTCTCGGAGGTGTTCGACTCCATAGCCTACGAGTACCCGCTCGCGCGCGCCGTCGCGGACGGCTACCTGGTGCCCATAACCGCCAAGTGCATACCGCTCCGGATCGACCTGGGCGGCGTGAGGGTGTCGCACGGCGACTTCCAGGCGAACGACCTCGGGAGCGCCCTTGACCCGTACCTGCCGGAGATAGCGCGGGTCATGGCCGCCGAGTGCGCGGGGCGCAAGACCGTGTGCTTCCTTCCGCTCGTGGCCACGGCAAAGCGCATGGCCGACGAGCTGAACGCAGCGGGGCTCCGAGCCACGTGCGTGAGCGGCTACGACACGCCAGAGGGGCGCGAGCGCGGCAAGCGGATGTTCCGCGAGGGGGAGTACGACGTGCTGTGCAACTCGATGCTGTTCACCGAGGGCTGGGACGAGCCCGCCGTAGACTGCGTCGTGGTGCTGCGCCCCACCAAGTCGCGCAGCCTCTATTGCCTGGACGAGCAAACAGAAGTCCTAACCCGTGAAGGCTGGAAGAAAGACGTTGAAATAGGCGAGGAAGTCTTGGCTTTCGATAAAGACACAGGCGCTACAAGGTTCGTGCCGACGCTTGCGAAAGTACGCAGACCGCTTGAATCTGATGAGTTCTTCTGCTCAATCAAGGGGCAATCGACCGACATTCGCGTGACCAACCATCATCGGATGATCTACGACCACAAGAGGCGCACAGGCTGGAAATTCAAGGAAGCGCAAGACCTTGCAAAACTAAAGGATGGCGCGTATCTACCCGTGTGCGGCGTAACGAATCATTTTCCTGGAGTACCACTTACAGATGCGGAACTGACTTTTATCGGATGGGTTATGACTGACGGAACCATCAACAAGTCGAACAATGCCATAACCATAACGCAGAGTTCGCATCAAGTCGAATACTGCGCCGAAATCGAAGAGTGCATCAAAGGCTGCGGTTTTAAGTTCGGGAAGCAGATACGCAAGAGGACGAAAGAAGAAACCCATTTCAACGTCAACAGCGACCTGGTCGTATGGACTATCTCAAAAGGAAAGCCACGTGGCAGGGACAAGCATCTTACCGGCTGGGCAAGACTCGAACCGTGGCTGTCAAAAGATTTGAGCCCGAAGCTGTTTGATATGACTTCAAAGCAGTTTTCGGTCATGCTCGAAGCCATTTACCACGGAGACGAAAACAAGAGCTGGAAATCGACCTACCACATCGGCAAGGGCAACAAGACATTTATTGAGCGCTTGCAGATTATGGGTATCCAACGTGGCTACAGGGCCAGCGTTTCGATTGAGAGAGCCAATGAAGTCAGGAAATCTGACCTCTGGTATCTGCATATCAAGAAGACCGAGTTCGTAAAAGTCGGATCCATATCCGAAAAGCATTCAACATGGACCGAAGAGCCACATACCGACGAGATGTGCTGGTGCGTCGAGAACGAACTCGGAACGCTCGTAACGAGACGTAATGGCAAGGTTGCAATCGTAGGGAATTGCCAGATGGTTGGACGCGGGACCCGCCTATCACCTGGCAAGGAGCGGCTGCTGCTGCTCGACTTCCTGTGGATGACCGAGCGCCACGACCTGGCGCGCCCCGCGTCGCTGCTCGGCAAGGAGCCGCGCGTCGCCGAGATCATGGCCGAGAGGGCCGAAGACGGCGGGGAGTGGGACCTGCAGGAGCTGGCCGAGGAGGCCGAGAGGGACGCGAGGGCCGAGCGCGAGGCGGCGCTCGCCCGCGAGCTGGCCAAGCAGCGAAAGAAGAAGAAGAAGCTCGTCGACCCGCTGCAGTTCGCGACGAGCATCCAGGAGCTCGACCTGTCGGACTACGTGCCGACGAAGCTCTGGGAGTTCGGCGACGTGACCGAGAAGCAGCGCGAGACCCTTGAGAAGTTCGGGGTGGACGGCTCGACGTGCGAGAACGCGGGGCAGGCGTCGCTGCTCATAGACGCGTGCTTCAGGCGCGTGGACAGCGGGCTCGCGACGGCCAGGCAGATACGCTGCCTTGAGCGCGCGGGGTTCGAACACGTCGGCACGTGGGGCATCGACGCGGCGAAGGCCGTCATCGGCAAGCTCGCGGCGTGCAGCTGGAACACGTGGATGCTCAGGCAGCGCTACGGCATCGACCCCGCGACGTACGACCCGAGGAAGGAGGGTGCGGAATGATGGAGGCGACATCGACCATATGCAACGTGTGCGTCGTGGTGAACGCGGAGGGCGTTCCCGTCGGCGTGTGCCCGACGGTGTTCGACGCGACCGCGTTCGCGCGGTGCCTGGGGTTCGACGCGCCCATCGAGGCAATAAGGACGGTCCCCGTCATCGAGTTCGCGCGCGGCGAGTGGGTGCGCCATGAATAGGGGCTACGACCTGCTCGACGCGCTCGCGGCCATACCGCCGGACGTGCACTACGACGAGCACCTGGCCGTCGGGCAGGCGCTCCACCACGAGGGCTACGGCGTCGAGGCGTGGCGGGACTGGACGGCGGGGTGCGCGCAGCCCGACCACGCGAAGCGGCTCAGGGAAATAGACTACAAATGGGGCACGTTCGGCAACAACGCCGGCAGCCCGGTCACGGGCGGCACCATCGTGAAGCTCGCGCGCGACCACGGCTGGACGCCGGGCGGCAGCCCGGCGAAGGCGTACGAGGTGCTCCCGTGGGACGTGACGTTCTACGAGGACGACGACGAGCCCCCCATAGTGGACGCGTCGAGCGTGAGCGAGCACGACGAGCTCGTGTCCCCGGTGTACGGGGACGGGCACGCCCTCGACGAGCTGAGGGACTACCTCATGGCGCTATTCGACGAGGGCGACACAGTGCGCTACGTGCTCGACGCGACCGCAGGCGACGACGGGAGGATGAGACCTGGCGTCGGCGTGTACAAGCGCACGGCGGGCGACCTGCTGAAATCGATCGAGAAGGCCAAGTCGCTCGACGACGTGGTGGGCACGCTCGACGACGCGGTGGGCGCCTACATATGCATCAACCCGCTCGACGGGGAGTACATCGGAAACAAGAACGTCGCGAGCTACCGCCACGCGCTCGTGGAGTCCGACGACATGGAGCGCGGCAAGTTCGCGGCCATCGTCAAGCAGCTCAACCTGCCCGTCGTGGCCATGGTTGACTCGGGCAACAAGAGCCTGCACGCCATCGTCAAGATAGACGCCGACGACGCCAGGCAGTACGCCGAGCGGGTGCGCGTGCTCTACGAGAGGTGCGAGCGCAACGGCATCGCCATCGACAAGGCCAACAAGAACCCGTCGAGGCTCTCGCGCATGCCCGGCGCCGTGCGCAACGGCAAGCGCCAGTTCCTCGCGGGGCTGCGCCAGGGCGCGGGCGACTGGGAGGAGTGGGAGGCGTGGTACGCCGAGGAGACCGACGAGCTGCCCGAATCGGTGCCGCTCGACAGCATGCTCGGCGACAACCTGCCGCCGCTCAAGCCGGCGCTCATCGACGGACTCCTGCGCGTCGGCCACAAGATGCTCGTGAGCGGCCCGTCGAAGGCGGGCAAGAGCTTCGCGCTCATCAACCTGTGCATAGCGTTCGCCGAGGGCTTAAGGTGGTTCGGCTTCACGTGCCGCAGGTCGAGGGTCATGTACGTGAACCTGGAGCTCGACGGCGACAGCTGCATCAACCGCTTCAACGACATATACGGCGCGCTCGGCATCGAGCCCGCGCACGCCGGGAGCATCGACGTGTGGAACCTGCGCGGCAAGGCCGAGCCCATGGGCAGGCTGCTGCCGAAGCTGGTGCGCCGGTGCCTGAAGCGCGGCGTCGAGGTGGTCGTAATCGACCCGATCTACAAGATCTCCGTAGGCGACGAGAACAACGCGGGCGACATGACCGCGTTCGCCAACCTCTTCGACGCGCTGTGCGACCAGGCGGGCGTGAGCGTCATCTACTGCCACCACCACAGCAAGGGCTTCCAGGGGCAGAAGCGCTCGATAGACCGCGCGTCCGGTTCGGGCGTGTTCGGGCGCGACCCGGACGCCATACTCGACCTCGTGGAGCTCGACGCGGGACCGGGCATGAAGTGGAAGCGCGTACAGGACAAGGTGTGCGCCGCGTGCGCCGACGCCGTTGCCGCCGAGGGCGGGGCCGCCACATGGGCCGAGCTGCCCGATACCGGGCGCGCCATAGCGGCCAACGCCGAGCAGAACGCCTACGACATGCTCGACGCCGAGCACGGCGCGAGGCTGCACGAGCGCGTCGAGGAGCTGAAGGAATCCCAGGACTCGCTCACGGCATGGCGCGTCGAGGGCACGCTGCGCGAGTTCCCCCACTTCCAGCCCGTCAGCGCGTGGTTCGACTGGCCGCTGCACGTCATCGACCCGGCGCTCGCCGAGTGCGGCGAACTCGGCGCAGAGGAGCCGCGCGGCAAGCGCAAGGGCAAGGGCAAGCAAGATGGCGACGTCAAGCCCCATGGGGAGATGCTGGAGGATTCCGAGGAATTCTACCGCGAGGCGAACAGGGCAATCGCCGCGGCGGTCGAGGCGTGCGGAGTCGACGGCGTGGAGCCGACGCGCAAGAACATACACAGGCGCATCGGCAACGTGAACGGGAAGACACCGACTTACCGACAGGTGAGCAGGTGGACCGAAGCCGGCAAGAAATGGGCCGAATGGGTGCCGGGACGCTACGCCGAGGACAGCACGCGAAACGAGAAGATCATCGTCAGGAGGCCCTCGGATGGCGATTAGCGAAATCCTCCCATGGGGGGCTTTCCCCGACAAAGCGCGGAAGGGGAACGCTTTCCTTGGGAAGCTTTCCGCGATTCCCCCCTATACGCGCGCGAGAGGGAGGGAAGGAAAGCATTCCCGATTCCTTCCCCCGTGGATTCCCCCCGCCTCCCTCGCGTGCGCGCGTAGGGTAGCGGGAAGCTATACCGTCCTCAATTCCGCCCTATTTACCCCTGTGGGGGTAAATCCGCAAGCGGCAAAGCATGCGCCTTGCCTGGGGGCGGCTGAAAGCCCGCCGCCCCCGGAAGTGCAAGCGTTGCGTGATTACCCGCGCGAGAGAAGGAGTGAAAAAAAATGGAAGAGATGCGGATGTGCCCGCTGACGCAAAGGAAGTGCTTCAACGACGGGGCGCCGGAAATCTGCTGCGCATGGTCCGAGGACGGCGATTGCATTGCGAGACAGGCGCTAAACGCAATCACGAGGCTTGGAGACGCAGCTAGCTATTTCGGCGAAGCAGACGCGACGATGTGCCTCAGCGGAGACATCAACACGTACGAGCAGAACTAGGAGCGAAAAGATGGACCAGATCGAGATAACGGCCAAGATGGCCAAGACGAGCATCGACGCGAAGAAGGCCGTCATCACGTTGGAGCTCGAATATGACTCGTGGGGCCAGATACCGGCGCTCGCGAGGATGACGGGCCAGAGCGTGAACGTGGTGCTCTACCCGTCGCAGACGTCGATGGACGTGTGACGATGGCCGACAGCTACCACTTCTTCATGGCGATCGAGAAGCCGCCGAAGGCCACGAAGCAGGAGCACCAGGTATCGTGCGTCATCGACGTCGCGACGGGCAGGCCCGTGCCGAGGTTCCACCCGTCGAGGGCGTGGGCCGACGCCGAGTCGCTGCTCCGCGCGCACCTTGAGCCGCACCGCCCGGCCAAGCCGATCGAGGGCGGCGTGATGCTCGACGTGACGTGGTGCTTCCCGAAGGGCGGCCACGCCGACGGCGCGCCGTACCTCGCGAGGCCCGACACCGACAACCTCGACAAGGGCCTGAAGGACGTCATGACCGAGCTCGGGTGGTGGAAGGACGACGCGCAGGTGTTCAGCGAGCACGTCACGAAGGTCTACGGGCGCGTGCCCGGAATCCGCATCGACATCGAGGAGGTGTGACATGGCGCTATCGACGACCGAGAAGGCAGATGTCGCCGCCGAGCTCAACGCGCTCATGGCGGAGGAGCGCCCGACGCCGACCGACCACTTCACGGCACGCGGGACGCACGAGGGTTGCGGCGAGTGCTGCTCGCGGTTCCTGCCGATGCGCCCGCACGAGGCCGTGAGGCTGCGCATGGCGGCGCTCGCGGCCGGGTGGCGCGAGGAGCCGGGCGACGTGCTCGACATGACGTGCCCGCTGCTGACCGACGACAAGCTGTGCTCGGTCTACGACGCGAGGCCTGCGATCTGCCGGGCGTACAGCTGCGCGGAGCACGCGCGCGGGGACTTCCGCGCGATGCACGCGGCGATGCCGGAGGGCAGCGCGGGAGCGAGGCTCTACGACGTGCGCGAGCTGTTGGAGCAGCCGCGCATGCGGGAGCTCTCGGAACGGCTAGACGGCGAATGGACAGAGCGCGACCGCCTGCGCGAGGCGGCGATGGAGCGCATCGGCTGGACGGGAGGCGCTGACGAATGACGCACGACAGGATGACCGACATGGGCGCGGCCTCGTGGCGGCGCCTGGCCGACGGAACGCTCGTGAACGTCCCGAAGGAAGACGAGCCGCACGTCTGCGAGATCGTCACCGAGCGCGGCGAGTCGCGCAGCCACGTGTTCGTCACGGCGGCGGGCGACCGCGTCCGCTCCGTGACCGTGGACGGCGAGCGGTGGACCCGCCCCGCGCCGCACGACTGGGACGTGGGGCTGACGGACTAGGGCTTGCGTGAGGGCGCGTTTCGCGCTCGGACGGGTACTGACTAGGGTTCGCGCGTCAACGTGGCTCTGCCAAGTCATGACATGCCTTAAACGACGAAAAAACCAGGAGGACAGGACGATGATTGTCGAAATCGAAGGCGCCCCCTTCCGAATCTCGGGGGAGGACGCCGACTGGCAAATCCAGTACGAGCATCGCCGCAAGGACGGGAAAAGCACCTGGGACGGGAAATACTTCTTCTCGTCGCTGGAGCACGCCGTCGTGAAGGCCGCCGACCTGCTGAAGCGCAAGTCGCCCAAGAAGGCCAGGTCCATCGCCGAGGCGGTGGAAGAGGTGCGGCGCATCGACGCGCTCATGGTCGAGGCGGTCGAGAGGGCGGTGGGCGCATGACGGACGCGGCGCTCAGGAGAGCGCGCCAGGAGACGGGCGACCTGCGGGCGCAGGTGGACAGGCTCAAGGAGCTGAACGGCGCGCTGTGCGCCGAGGTCAACGAGAAGGCCGACCGCATCGGGAAGCTGGAGGCGCTCGCGCTGCACCAGCACATCTGCCTGGACAGCCGCATGTCGTGCGACCAGTGTGAGCTGAGGCCGTGCAACCTCAGGCAGAGGGCGGCCGAGCTGCTGGGCCTCGGCAGCTGAGCGGCTGCGAAGCACGGCGAGGCGAGGCTGAGGCCCAGCATGGCGTGGCAATGCCGAGCGAGGGCAAAGCATCGCCATCCCCTGCTTGGCGGATGCGAAGCGATGCATCGCTGGGCAACGGCAAAGCGCCGGCAGGCAATGCAACGCGGGGCGGCGGCAGGGCACTGAGTAGCAACGCAACGCGACGGCAAAGCTCGGCTGGGCAAGGCTTTGCGACGGCAAGGCTTAGCTGAACTAAGCACGGCGTCGGCAGGGCTTAGCAATGGGTCGCGACGGCATGGCGCTGCAAGGCTGCGGCACAGGTTAGCTGAGCGGGGCGGCGGCTAAGGTGGGCGACGCACGGCTATGGCAAAGCAAGGCTGGGCTAAGCACGGCGGCGGCTATGCGAGGCCAGGGCAGGCAGGGCGACGGCATTGCCGTGAACGGCGTTGCGCAGCGAGGGCAAAGCACACCAACGCAGGGCTAAGCAAGGCCGAGCGACGGCACAGCACTGCGGAGCATGGCGCGGCAGCGGCAAAGGCGTGCTCGGCATGGCGGCGGCTAGGCTTGGCGGAGCAGTGCGTTGGCGATGCGATGCGCGGCGCGGCGATGGCAAGGCATTGCGCCACCTCGCTGGGCACGGCGGCTGCATAGCGCCGGGAGGCAGGGCGGCGGCGTAGCTTTGCAAGGCCGCGGCAAAGCATGGCGGCACTTGGCATTGCGAAGGCGAAGCAAGGCAATACAACGCAGGGGCATTGCGCTGCAAAGCTTGGCACCGCGAAGGCAGAGCAAGGAAACGCAAGGCGGCAGCGTGGCGAGGCGGTCCTTGGCACGGCGGCGGCATGGCAGAGCGCAGCATAGCAGAGCGAGGCGGAGGCTTAGCGTGACAGCGCGATGCCGGGCCGGGGCGGCGGACGAAAGACGAGAAAGCACACTGACAACCGAGAGAGGACGAAAAACCATGGCTTACAAGAAGCTGAAGGTCGAGATCGAGTTCATCGAGCCGTTGCTTGGCACGGCGAGCGCGAACCCCGACATCCACAGCGAGTACATCGCGAGCAAGGCCGCGGACGACGAGGAGGGCGAGTTCAACCGCCGCTCCAAGGACGCCAAGATGGCCGAGGAGATAGCGGCGATCGGCGTCGAGGGCGCGCAGGGGAAGGCGATGACCGTCTTCGCGCGCATGGACGACGGCGAGACGCCCTGCATCTGGGACTACCACGTAAAGGGATACTTCAAGGACGCGTGCAAGATGCTGAAGAAGTCAGACGGCACGAAGAGCAAGTCGCTCAAGGCCTACAAGCAGGAGATCGACGGGCTCGTGCACGTGTTCCCACGCAAGATCGCGCTGAGGCTGCCGGAGGGCGCGGGCGTCGGCGAGGTCGGCAAGCTGGAGCGCCCGCTGAGGGCGTCCACCGCCCAGGGCGAGCGCGTGTGCCTGTCGTCGAGCGAGACCGTGCCGGAGGGCACGACAGCCGAGTTCGAGGTCACGCTGATGCGCGACGCCCTCGTCGACTACGTGAAGGAGTGGCTCGACTACGGCGAGCTGCGCGGCATGGGCCAGTGGCGCAACGCCGGCTGGGGCCGGTTCATGTACCGCATGACCGAGGTGGAGTCGTGACGGGCGGCTGGGCCGCGTTCGCGGCGGGCATGGCGCTCGGCGGGCTCGTCGGGGCGCTGTCGATGGCGTTTTGCCGGGCGTCCGGCGACGCGTCGCGCGCCGAGGACGGCTGGGTGTGGCCCGTGCGCTGTCGCGACTGCAGGCACTACGAGACGGAGGACTGCACGTGCAGGCTCAGGGCGTACGCGTGGGAGAGGCGCGTGCCGGGGTTCTACTGCGCGTCGGGCGAGAAAAGGGAGGACGACCGATGAAGAAAGCGATCGCGACCGCGCTGGCAATCGCGCTGGCGCTGCCCGTGTGCGCATGGGCGAACGATTACGAGGACTATGACGAGTGGATAGCCGACGAGCCGACGTACGCCGACGACGCGGCCTGGGTCACGCCCGAGGAGTTCCAGGAGCTTGGCGTCGTCTACGCGGACGACGGCACCTGGTTCACGTACTACAACGACGAGGACGCGCCCGAGGGCTTCGACGGCTACCTGGACGAGCAGGGCGTGTGGCGCGACTGGGACGGCTACATCGCGGTCGCCGCCGAGTGGTGGCAGCACGGCGAGCTGGTAGAGACGCCGCTCGGCTGGGGCCGCGTGTACGACATCTGCCCGAGCGGGGCGGTTGACGTGTGGACGTGTTGGGGGTGATTGCCATGAGCGGATTGGAAGTCAGCCCGTGCATCTGCGGCGGGGCCGTCGTAATCAGGCAGGTTTGCGCCGACGAGTACCGAGTCGAATGCACGGTATGCGACAGGCGCACCAGCGCGCTACCGCTAGAGGAAGCGGTGGGCGCATGGAACGAAGAGCAAGGCAGGCAGGACACGTGGCCCGAACTGTTCGACGAGTTCAAGAACTACTTCTGCCGTGGATGGTGCAACTACTACGACTACTGCTGCGAGAGCGCGAGCGAATGCAGCGTATACGGCTACAGGAAGAGGGCCGAGAGATTGAGGGGAGGGGCTTAAGATGGCGGCGATTAACGCGCTCGCGACGCTGCGCAAGCTCGTGAAAGGCGTCGGCGAGCCAGACGAGCTGGGAATCAGCGCGCTGTATTTCACGCCGAGCGAGAAGGAGCTGTTCGTCGGGTTGGCCGACAAGATTCAAGCCGAGGTCGACGAGCGGTTCATGGAGCTACCGACGGCGGCGGACGGGATTCCAATCCGCCCGAAGGAGGAGCTTTGGAACAAGGACACTGGCGAGCACGTGGAGGCCGAGCATGTCTACGCCGTGAGCAGCACGCGCGTTTACATCTGGGAGGAAGGCCCGAACAAGGCGCATGGGATTTTCGGCAGCTACCCCGACTATTACGTTCACGCCAAGCCGCGCACGGTTGAGGACGTGCTACGCGATGTATGGAAGGAAGCCCTCGACTACGCGAAGAGCGACATATGGCGCAACCCCGACGAGGTGTTCGCGGAACGCGCCGACGAAATACGCAAGCTGATGGGAAAGGGGACGTTATGAGCTACAGGACGTTGGAGGAGAGGTTCCTGGCCGACTACGAGCGGCTAGAAACCGAGAACGCCGAGCTGAGGAAGAAGCTCGAAGAGACGCTGGCAGAGATGGCCGACAAGCGCACGAACATTGTGCTCGACAACGCTGTCAGGAAGGCGGGGCGCGAGAAGCTGTTCAGAGACTGCACGTGGGCGTGCCGCTCCGACATGAAGGACGGCTTCGACGCATGGTGCTTGGACAGGACGTACGTGCCGCCCCAGGGCGTGAGCAAGGGCGAGTTCATCGAGTACTTCGCCGACGAGTTCGAGCAGCTGTGGGAGCAGGAGTACGACGGGGAGTGATGGACATGGCAGAGATCAAGGCGCTTGACGAGTTGCGTGAATGGGCTGAGCAGTTCTGCTCCATGGGCAAGCACGACCCGCTCATGTTCGCCGACAAGATACAGGCGGAAGTGGACGAGCGGTTCATGGAGCTGCCGCTGGACGGCAACGGCGTACCGATTCGCGTGGGCGATGTGGTTGCGGAGAAGCCGTTTCGCCCGAAAACGGGAGAGAAACCAGCAGAGGTCGTGTGCATGTTGCTCAACTCAGACGGCTGGGCAATCGGTGATTGCGACCCGCGCGGGCATTGGTATGGGCCGTTGCAGCTCGAACACGTCAAACCGCGCACCATCGAGGACGTGCTGACCGACCTGACGAACGAAGTTGCGAAACAGGGCCACCAAATCGGGTTGACCGCAGGCGAAATCATCGCAAAGTACGCCGACGAGATACGTGAGCTGGCGAAGGAGGGGAAGTGATGACCGACGGCAAGATAGATGCAGCGATAGCGGCGATGGTAATGGGCAGGCGCGTCATCTTCGTCTGCAAGGACATGCGCGTTGCTGGCGAAAAGTTCCAAGAAGCGATTCGCCGATGCGACGCGCTAGGCGTGGATTACTGGGCGAGGAAAACCAACGGGAACCTACGCATCGATTCAGGCGAGGGCGGCATTCGCTTCACGTCATCGCGTGCAGAGCTGCGCGGTTGCTCGTGCGACGTTTTGGTAATGGACGAATTTGCTGCGTACCGTGATTGGATCGGGCCGCTCGAAGCGATTGCGGAAGAGGCGATACACGATGACCGATAGCAAAGCGACCGAGAAGCCTGTAAGCGGAATGCGCTGTTGGGATATCGAGTACGTGAAGGCCGAATGCCCTCATTGCGGCATGGAGGTCAAGGTAAAACCCGACGAGCTTTGGACCGAAGCGCTTTGGCACTCCGAGCAATTCGAACAGGAATGCGATTGGTGCTACAAGTACTTTTGGATCGAGGTGGATGACGATGACCGATAGCAACGCGATCAAGCCGCGCCATAGCAAGCGTGTGACTGACTGTATCGATTTGATGATGGCGAAAAAGCATGGGCAGATGACCGATAGCAACGCGACCGAGCTGCAAAAGCTGCTAGACGCTCTCGAAGGATGCTGCGAGACGTGCGACCATTCTCGCTGCGTGACGCAGTTCGCGTACAGATGTGGACATGATTTTATGCATTATGACGCAAGCGGAATGACGCGTAACAAATGTCCACATTGGGAACCTGCAATGGCGCTCTCAAGGCTGTACGGCGTCAGCCGTTGCGCACCGACGCCCGAATACATAAGGCAGCACGCCATGGAAAGGGCGAAGTGGAAAGGAGTTGCGTGATGACCGACAACACCGCGACCGACGAGCTGCGCCGCATGCTGAGGGAGCGCGGCGTGGAGTACAGGACCGTCGACTTCGGCCTCCACGACACGAGGACCGATTGGGAGTTCGGCGACGGGGGAGCGGCGTCCTTCAGGCAGATGTTCGCAGGCGACGAGACCATGTTCGCGATGAAGAGCGACGGGGTGTGCGTCGCGCCGACGCGCGCAATCGCCATGACGCTGGGGCGCGAAAAGAACACAGACGGGCTACCAACGGGGCTGACCGTGTCAGACGACGGCATGCTCCTCAACTGGCGCGGCGAGAACTACGTCAGGCAATCGGGCGAGACGGTGGAGCGCGGGACGTGCAGGTGGGTATGGAACGAGCTGTGGGACGACACCGACGCTGGCCGCGAGTGCATGTACGCGAACTGGGTGCTCGACTGCGGGTGCTGGTCTGGGTGGGACGAGCGCTTCAGCGAGTTCGACGACTACGGGAGCAAGCCAGAGGGCATCAACTTCTGCGAGCGCTGCGGCAGGGAGGTGAGGCGATGAGCGATTACCCGAAAATCCGCGACCTCGACGGCGTGTACTTCCGCGTGGAGCGCGGCGGGAGGTACAAGGCCATCTGCTGGTCGGACTTGACCGACGAGGAGCGCGAGCAGATGGGCGACGGCAGGCCGACCGAATGGTGGCGCAGCATGGCGCTCATCATGACGAGGCAGCTCAGGCACATTGGCGACGAGCTGGGCATCGTGTTCGAGAGCGACGAGGAGGACTGACATGGACAAAAGCTGTGAGAACTGTTTGCAGGCGCTCTACATCGGCGAGGGGGATTACATCTGCGACGTGGACGGCTGCGAG
>Ga0265298_10003404_pt1 | contig 21064 bp, 12 predicted proteins | sample AusTroGonzalo_MG_3_FD_193486 | JGI IMG/M metagenome (GOLD analysis project Ga0265298, IMG submission 193486) | Bovine rumen microbial communities from tropical cattle in Woodstock, Queensland, Australia - Gonzalo_01 | ecosystem: Host-associated > Mammals > Digestive system > Stomach > Rumen ... | reverse complement strand
CAAAATAAGGCCTCACCCGCAAGGGGATGCTTCGGTATCCGGTGGACTATTGCGACAGTGCGGCTCCTTCATCATTCATAACATAGGAGTTTAATGAAACCCTATGGACTGTGCGGGATTTTTTTTTAATTGAAAGTTGAAAACTGAAAACTGAAAATTCAAAATCCAAAACAATAAACTCCAAACATTTGAACCTTGAATTCTAACAACTGATTCCTCAAAAAAAGAAAAAACATCAAACCAAATATATAACCAAATTTCAAAACTGAAAAAAAATGACAATACTATGGATCATCATCGGTATAATTGTAGGTCTCGGCATCGGCATGGGCCTCTCTTTTACCATTCTCAAGAACTCAATCACTAAAAGCAGTCAGGGAATCCTGAAAAAAGCAGAGGAAGACGCAGAATTATTGAAAAAAGAAAAGATACTTCAGGCCAAAGAGAAATTCCTCCAACTCAAAAGTGAGCACGAAAAGACAGTCAATGAGAAAAACCAGCAAATCAGCGCCGCTGAAAACCGAATCAAGCAAAAAGAAAACACACTGAACCAGAAACTTGAGGAAGCCAACAAGAAAATCAACGAAAACAACGCCACTAAGGAAAACCTCAAAAAACAGCTGGACATCGCCGCACAAAAGCAGGCCGAACTGGACAAACAGACCAACATCCAGAAGCAAAAGCTGGAATCTATTGCCGAATTAACCAGCGAACAGGCTAAACAGCAACTGATCAGCCTGATGGAAGAGGAAGCTAAAGCTGATGCCATGGTCTTGGTGAAAGACATCATGGATGAAGCCAAAGCCACGGCGAACAACGAAGCTAAAAAATTGGTTATCAAATCTATACAGCGTGTAGGAGCGGAAGCAGCCATCGAAAACGCCGTTTCTGTTTTCAATATTGAAAACGACGAGATTAAGGGCCGTATCATTGGTCGTGAAGGACGTAACATCAGGACATTGGAGAACCTGACCGGCGTGGATGTCATCATCGATGATTCCCCCGACGCCATCCTGCTCTCCAGCTTCGACCCCATCCGCCGCGAAATTGCCCGCCAGTCACTGCAAAAGCTGGTGACCGACGGCCGTATCCACCCCGCCCGTATCGAAGAGGTGGTGGCCAAAACCAAGAAACATATTGAACAGGAAATCGCCGAAATCGGTAAGCGTACCTGTATCGACCTTGGTATCCACAACATCCATCACGACCTGATGCGTATGGTGGGTAAGATGAGATACCGTTCTTCATACGGACAGAACCTGTTGCAGCACTCCAAAGAAGTGGCCAACCTCTGCGCCACCATGGCTGCCGAATTGGGTCTAAACCCCAAATTGGCCAAACGTGCCGGTTTGTTGCACGATATCGGCAAAGTGTCTGACACTGAACTGGAAATGCCTCACGCCATCTACGGTGCCCAGCTGGCAGAGCAATACAAAGAGCGTCCCGAAGTAGTCAATGCCATCGGTGCCCACCACGACGAGATGGAAATGGACAACCTCATCGCTCCGATTGTACAGGTTTGTGACGCCATCTCTGGCGCGCGTCCCGGTGCCCGCCGCGAAGTAGTGGAAGCTTACATCAAGAGACTGAACGACCTCGAGAACATCGCCCTCACCTACCCCGGCGTAGTGAAGACCTTCGCCATCCAGGCCGGCCGCGAGCTGCGTGTTATCGTTGGTGCTGAAAAGGTAAGCGACGAGCAGGCCAACCAGCTGTCATTTGACCTCTCTAAGAAAATCCAAAACGAGATGACTTATCCTGGTCAGATCAAGATTACCGTTATCCGTGAAACCCGCTCGGTTAACTACGCAAGATAATTGCAAAAGTCATGAATAAGAATATCTTACAGGGAAAAACATTCTGGCTGATTCTGTTCGGAGTCACAACCGTACTGTTTATTCTTTACATGGTATTCTTTTCAGACAACAACCTGAATAAGCGCCGCGAGTTAGACAAGAAAATTGACAATCTGGAAAAGAGTATTACTGACACGAAAAACAAGATTGAGAACAACTACTCGTACGATCAACTCAAAAGCGATTCAAGCAAGTTGGAACAATACGGACGCGAGAAGCTGAATATGCAGAAGAAGGATGAGGATGTGTTTGTTATTGTGTACGAATAGACGGTCAAACGGTTAGAAGGTCAGGAGGTTAGAAGTAATTAGGTTTCAGTGGTCAGGGGTCAGATATTAAGAATTAAGATACTCATCGCACGAAGTCTATAACATGAAATAACATTAGAACATTAAAAACTATCAACTATCAATCATTAACTATCAATTGTAAGGGATGAGGATTGCGATTATCAACGGAGTAAATTTGGGCCAGTTAGGCACACGGGAGGTGAACATCTATGGTGCCCAGACTTTCGAGGAGTATTTCAAGGAATTGGAGCGTATGTTTCCGGAGGTGGAACTGACCTATTTTCAGTCGGACAAGATTGAGGAACTGGTGGATGCCTTGCGCAAGGGGCAAAGCTGTGACGGCATCATCCTGAATCCGGGAGCCTTTACCCACACGGCCATCGTGCTTGCTGACACCATAAGATCTATCAGCACTCCCGTAATCGAAGTCCACATCTCCAACTTGTTCGGCAGGGAACTCTACCGCAGACGTTCTGTCATCGCCGCCCATTGCGCCGGTTTTATCAGCGGTTTCGGTCTGCAGGGATACGCCTTGGCCATCCATCACTTCGCCGATTAAACTTTCCGACTTTCAAGCAGTCATCCTAAACATTGTCGAATCAAAAAACAACAAAAACAATAACCATAAAAAAACAAGAAGCTATGAAAAAGATCTTAAGCATTGCAATTCTTATGATTTTTGCGCTCTCTATGTCCGCTCAGGAAACCGTTACGACAGACAAGCCCAAGAAAGTGAAAGAACCTGAAATCACTTTCGAGAATTTGGTTCACGACTACGGTCAGATTTACCAGAATGACAATGGTGAATGTGAATTTGTGTTCAAAAACACTGGCAAGGCCGACTTGATTCTGACCAATTGCCGTTCCAGCTGCGGCTGCACTGTTCCCCAATGGCCTCGTGAACCCATCGCTCCAGGCAAGAAAGCCAGCATCAAAGTGAAATATAACACTAACCGTTTGGGCGTCATCAACAAGAGCATCACTGTGGAATCCAACGCCACCAACAACAGAGTAGTATTGCAAATCAAGGGTAACGTGAATGCCAGACCGGCAGAAGCCGCCCCTGAAAACAGCAGCACTCCCTTAAATGCACCTAATAACTAACCATACAACAAAATAGTCATGAAAAGAATTTGTGCCCTCCTCGTATTGGCTTTCGCTGTCAGCTTCTGTGTCGCTCAGAACAGCAAGCAGAGCAGCAAAACGCAGGCTACCTCATCAACCCCTGCCGTCGCGGAAATACAGTTCGACAAGAATGTCTGCGACTTGGGTACTGTGAAACTCAACGAAGTGGCCACCGACACCTTCACCTTCACCAATGTGGGCAAGAAGCCTTTGGTCCTGTACAATGTAACAGCCGCATGCAACTGTACCAAGGTGGAATACTCCACCGCACCGGTGATGCCTGGCAAGACAGGAACCATCAAGGTCATCTTCAAAGCCGACAAACCCGATGATGTGGGTGCGCGCACCAAGAGAATCACGGTGGACTCGAACGCCAAGAGCGACAGGGTGATCCTGACCTTAAAGGCCAACGTGGTCATGGACTAACAAAATATACCTGGGGTCGTTTGGTTTTGACAGCGGGTATGTGAATTTGTAAGCATGTCGGAGGTTGTGAGACGGTTCCGTTAAAAACTAACTCTCCATGCCAATAAATGGCGAAACTTATGCATTCGCAGCTTAATTGCCGCGAATCTCGCGACACGGACAAGGTCCGTAGTTGCGGGTGCTTCCCCGGAAGCCACGCCCGCCGGCGTCCGGACCGAAGTATCGGAAATGGCAGGATAGCGACCGTAGGCTTCGATACGGAAGCGAAATCTTAGAAGATAAGCGGCAGGACGGTCCGTCCGGTACCTCCCTGTCGCCGACAACTAAACCGAGACTAAACATGTAGAAAGCACTTTTGCAACACGTTTGGACGGGGGTTCGACTCCCCCCGGCTCCACAGGAAAACAAAAAATCCCCGCCAGAAGCGGGGATTTTTGTTATTTATAACTGCCAGTCAATCTCCGTCTTGCCCTCCGAACGCAAAATGGCGTTGGCTTTGGAGAAGTGCCTGCAGCCCAAGAAGCCGCGATGGGCAGAAAGTGGCGAAGGATGAACTGTGGACAGTATATGGTGCTTGGAAGTGTCGATAATGGCCTCCTTTTGTTTGGCGTAATTTCCCCACAAAAGGAAGACCAAGCCCTCACGCTGTTCCGACAACTTGCTGATGGCCGCATCGGTAAAGCGCTCCCAGCCATGGTTCTGGTGCGAGCCCGCCTCATGAGCACGCACCGTCAGTGTGGCGTTGAGCAAAAAAACACCTTGCTCTGTCCATTTCTCCAAATTACCGCTTCGGGGAACCACAAAACCCACATCATCATGCAGCTCTTTGAAGATATTGATAAGCGACTTGGGATGGGGCACCCCGTCCTGTACAGAAAAACACAGACCATGCGCCTGCCCCGGCTCATGATACGGATCCTGCCCGATAATCACCACCTTCACCTTGTCAAAAGGTGTCTTGTTAAAGGCATTGAAAATCAACGGTCCCGGAGGATATACAGTGTATTTTTGTTTCTCCTCCACCAAGAACTGCTTCAGCTCCGCAAAATAAGGCTGCTGAAACTCGTCCCATAGGACTTTTTTCCAGGATTCTTCGATGTTTGGTGTTATCATTTTAGGGATTAGGGGTTAGGGGTTAGAATTCAAAATTCAAAATTCAAATGAATATTGTTTAGTGTTTAGAGTTTAAAAATTTTGAATTACTACTGGTGCATTAAAATTTGAGTGTTCTATAATATTAATGTAGTAAATATCAGTTGAACGAATTAGATTACGGCCTCGAAGAGGTCGAATCTCAATAACCCCGCACGTAAGTGTAGGGTCTGATCAACTAGTGACGAAAGTGTCGTACTCCAGTGAATATCATAGCGATGCCGAGTTCATCACAGGCTTTGATGGAGTCCTCATCACGGACAGAACCTCCGGGCTGGATGATGGCCGTAACGCCATACTGGGCAGCCATGCGCACCACATCGTCGAAGGGGAAGAAGGCATCGCTCGCCATACAGATATGATCGGTATGACCTGCCTCTTTTGCTTGTTCAAGGGCGATATGGGCAGAGCCCACACGGTTCATTTGACCCGCTCCCACACCGATAGTCTTCATGTCTTTAGCCAAAAGGATGGCATTGGATTTCACATGCTTGCATACCTTCATACCGAAAAGCAAATCACGCATTTCACTTTCAGTGGGCTGTTTTTTGGTCACCACCTTAATATCATAGTCCTCGGCACCGGCACGGTCAATGCTCTGCATCAGCATACCACCAGTAACGCTGATAAACATCTTCTGGTCCGCTTTGCTCTTGTCCAAATCGAAGGTCATCAGTCGGATGTTTTTCTTGGTGGTCAACACCGCCAAAGCCTCCGGTGTGAACTCAGGTGCCAGAATAATTTCCAGGAACACAGGCTTCATAGCGGTAGCCAAAGCCTCATCCACAACTTGATTCGTGGCCACAATACCACCGAAGATGGACACTTTGTCGGCCTCATAGCAGCGGGTCCAGGCTTCCATACCGTCTTTGCCAATGCCTACACCGCAAGGGTTCTTGTGTTTAACTGCCACCACAGTAGGTTCGTCAAATTCACGCAGAATCTGCAGGGTGGCATCTGCATCTTGTATATTATTGTATGACAATTCTTTGCCATGCAACTGAGTAGCCCAAGCCATGGAATAGCCCTGTTTCTTGCCAGCATAGAAAGCCGCTTTCTGGTGAGGATTCTCGCCATAGCGAAGTGACTGTTTCCGAGTGAACGTCAGAGTCATGTTTTCAGGATCATCTTCCCCTACTCTGTCAGTCAGATACTGGGCAATCATGGCATCGTAAGCAGCGGTGTGTCTGAACACCTTGGCAGCCAAACGGGAACGGGTTTCCAAAGAGGTGTCACCATTGGCCTTGATTTCAGTGATAACAGCATCGTAGTCGTTGGCATCACACACCACCGTCACAAACTGATGGTTTTTGGCTGCGCTACGCAACATGCTGGGACCACCAATATCGATATTCTCAATAGCTTCGGCAAAGGTCACGTTCTCTTTTTCAATAGTTTGTTTAAATGGATAGAGGTTCACCACCACCATATCAATGTATTGGATGCCATTTTGGTGCATCTCCTCCTGATGTTTCGGGTTAGTGCGTACTGACAGCAAACCGCCATGTACCATCGGATGCAAGGTCTTCACACGGCCATCCATGATTTCAGGAAAACCAGTCACCTCGCTAATACCCATCACGGGCAAACCAGCTTGCTCAATAGCTTTTTGCGTTCCACCGGTCGAGATAATCTCATAACCGTTTTCTATTAATTGCTGGACAAAAGGAATCAGATTCGTCTTGTCGCTCACGCTCACCAATGCTCTTTTCATAGTCTATCTATTTTTGATTATCTATAATAAGTAACCTACAAAAATACGAAAATTTCACGAAGTTGTTGCATATCTTTCTAAAGTTTTTTCAAGAAATTTCGGAAATACAAAAGGGGCTGCACAAAATAAATAGAGACGCAAAAATTTGCGTCTCTATAATTATAAACGAAAAAATTCAAGAATCCTTATTTCACCTCCCAAGTATCGCCACTATTCAAAAGATCATCCATGCATTTGTATTTGCCGGTGGCCATTTGCTCTTCCATTTGGTCTTCATAGAGCTGGGTGTAGGAGGTTTTCTTCACGTTGCGGATTACACCGAGAGCCACAGGCAGGTCACCGCTCATGCGGGCCAGCATCATGTGGATACCAGTGTCCTCAGTGTCTTCATGATGAATCATGATATCATCGATGGTAATGCCGTTTTCGCCAATGGTAACGGCCTCCAAGCAACGTCCGTTGAAACGGAGCCCCTTGTTCTTCTCCTTACCAAAGATCATGGGTTTGCCGTCCTCAAGAATGATGGTGCGATCGTCGCGTACTGCACGGTCGGTGATGGCGGCATGCGCCTTGTCGTTGAAAATCATGCAGTTCTGCAGCACTTCCACCACGCTGGTACCGTCATGCTTGGCAGCACGGGTCATGATGTCGGTGGTCAACGGCGGCAGGCAGTCCAATGCGCGTGCATAGAAGGTGCCCTGTGCGCCCATCACCAACTCGCCCGGATTGAAGGGATAGTCGATGGTGCCATAGGGAGAGGTCTTGGTCACCTGACCGAACTTGGTAGTCGGGCTGTATTGACCCTTGGTCAAACCGTAGATTTCGTTATTAAAGATAGTGATGTTCAAGTCTTGGTTACGACGCACCGCATGAATCAGGTGGTTGCCACCGATAGCCATAGAGTCACCATCACCCATGCTCACCCACACGGAGAGAGCCGGGTTAGCCAATTTTACGCCAGTAGCAATGGCACAAGCACGGCCATGGATGCTGTGGAAACCGTAGGTATCCACATAGTAAGGGATACGTGATGAGCATCCGATACCGGACACCATGCAGATGTTCTCCTTCTTGTGGTTGGTTTTCGGGAAGGTGTTCAACAATGCGGCGAGGATGGCGTGGTCACCGCAACCGGGACACCATTTCACCATTTGGTCGCTGGTAAAGTCAGCTTTTGTATATTCGCGATCCGCTCTGGGAACAAAATGTTTTTCTGCCATAATTATCTGTAATTAAATGGTTCTTGATTGAGTTATTTGGCAAGCAGTCTTTCGAATTCAGCCTTCAGCTCACCCACCTCGAACGGGAGACCCATAATCTTGTTGTATTGGGTCATCGGGCATTCGGGGAACTGGGTACGGAGGTATCCGGCAAACTGTCCATTGTTAAGTTCGCAAACGACAATCTTCTTGTATTTCTTGAGGATGTCGCCAGTGTTCTTCGGAAGCGGGCAAATATAGTTGAAGTGGGTATAGGCCACTTTCTTGCCTTCTTTATTCATCTCTTCCACAGCGAGGGTAAGTGCGCCAGAGGTGCCGCCCCAACCCACAACGAGGAGTTCAGCATCAGGATTGCCAGTCACTTCCTGGTCGGGGATATAGTTGGCCACACGGTTCACCTTCTCCTGACGGTTAGCCACCATCAGAGCGTGGTTTTCGGGATCAGTGCTGAGAGGTCCGTCAGGACATTTCTCCAAGCCACCTACACGGTGTCTGAGGCCTTCCATGCCTGGCAGTGCCCATTCGCGTGCAAAAGTCACGGGATCACGACGGAAAGGTCTATAGTTGGGATCGTTAGGCGTAGCCAAACGTGGTTTGATTTCCGGCATGTCGGCCATCTTGGGAATACGGAACAGCTGTGAGCCGTTGCCAAGGTAACCGTCGGTAAGGAGAATGACAGGGGTCATGTGCTCCAGAGCAACCTTAGCGGCATTGAAAGCCCAATAGAAGCAGTTGGCGCTGGAAGATGCAGCCATCACCACTACAGGGGCTTCACCATTACGACCGTACAAAGCCTGGTTCAGGTCGCTCTGCTCGGTCTTGGTGGGCAGACCGGTGGAGGGACCGCCACGTTGAACGTCAACTACCACCAAAGGCAACTCCACCATCACGGCCAAACCGAGAGCTTCGCTCTTGAGGGAAAGACCAGGACCAGAGGTAGAGGTACAAGCCAAAGCGCCAGCGTAAGAAGCACCAATAGCGGAGCAGATACCTGCGATTTCGTCTTCAGCCTGGAAGACACGCGCTCCCAAAGATTTATGTTTAGCCAACTCCACCATCACATCTGTGGCGGGGGTGATAGGATAAGAGCCTAAGAACAGTCGGCGACCGGATTTCTCGGATGCGGCCAAAAGACCCCAGGCGGTGGCCACATTACCGGTGATGTTGCGGTAACGTCCCTTAGGCATTTTGTCGGCCTGAGCAATCTCGAAAATATGGGAGTGCATCACTTCCAACTTGTCGGCATATTCGTAACCTTCTGTCAAAACGGCCTTGTTCAAAGCTACCACATCAGGTTTCTTGGCGAACTTGCGTTCAAGGTAAGCGAAAGTCTGGTCGAGCTTCTTATGGGTAGCATAGAAAATGATACCCAGCGCGAACATGTTACGGCAACGATCAGCCGTCTTCTTGTCAGCGCCTTGCTCGTTACCGATACGCTGAGTGAACGAGGTCACCGGAGCCTTGATGATGGTGTAGGCGCGTTCCATCTCATCGGTGAAGGGATGGTTGTTCTCGTTATAGCCTGCTTTTTCAAGCGCCTCATCGGTGAAAGTGTCGATATCAACGATGACGGTGGCGCCTTTTTTGGCCCACTTGAGGTTCGACTTTAGAGAAGCCGGATTCATTGCGACCAGGATGTCGCATTTGTCGCCGGAACTATAGATGTGGTTACCCACGTGCACCTGATAGCCAGACACACCAGCAATGGTATTGTGAGGGGCGCGGATTTCGGCTGGATAGTCGGGGAAGGTGGCGATGTCATTGCCAGTGAGGGCAGAAGCGTCCGAGAACAAGGTTCCGGAGAGCTGCATACCGTCGCCAGAGTCACCCGCAAAACGAACGACGATGTCGTCAATTTTTGTGATTTGCTCTGTTGCCATAAAAGTTTTAGATTTTGATATTATTAATTTAGTGAATAGAATATTTTTTCTCAATCATTATTTCTGAATAACCATCTTCTTGCTCAATACGGCATCCTCAAACTGGAGGGTGTAGATGTACATACCTGCAGCGTATGAAGAGGTGTTCAAGTCAATATAGTTTTCACCGAACTGGGCATTGATAGGTTCACTTAACAGTTTCTGACCAGTCAGGGTAAAGACTTCAATCACAGCCTTGCCTGCCGCGGGAGCCAAGAAGCTGATGCGGGTTCTGTCATCTGCCGGATTCGGCACATTCTGGTTCAGCACCAAACCACCTTCCTTCACATAATCTTCAATGCTGTTAGCCGCACAAGGATGAACTGTATAGTTATCATTATACGGATTTTCATCCTGAGGAACATATACTCTTGCCTCAAAATCACAGAATGCAGTAGTGGAGAATACTCTGAAGGCATTCTCAAATGTGTGTCTGATAGTATCACCCGGCATAAAATATTGAGGAACTCCATCAATAATATCGGCTGTCCAGCTTTCCGTGAAGGAAATCACATCATTACCCACTTTCAGCGTACCTGTAATCTCGAAGGATGTGATCTGTGCGAGACCGTCATTCACCACATCAACTATCGGATGTATAGAATCTCCGTACAGCATACACGAACCTGCGGTATCTCTAAAGTCATAGGGATAAACTATCGCTGCCACACCAATATCGGGTTTTCCGGGCATGAAGTTGATATCATCCATACAAATATCCATCTTACGTTTATGTTCAAAGGTTCTGAATCTCACCCTTGCCACTTCGTCATTATCTCTGAACATGAGAACTCTGTTTTTCCAACTGGAGGTCGAGGATGCCTGTGTTGGACCCACTACAGAATCAACTGTAACAAAAGTATTATCATCACCTGTACCCACCTGCACCAAAAGTGTTCCTGATGGCGCATTCGAACCACTACCGGTTCCATAAATAAACTCCCAGTAATCCAACTGAACAGGATAACCTTGACGGAAATGCAAATCCATACATTTGGTTGTCAATAAGCCCGATGCTGTATTGGAATTATGGTTACTCTTACCCAAAGCAGCAGCATACTGATTCATATTATTGGTCATAGTATGGTCTTGCATCGGAAGGTCCGGATTGGATTGAGTAGGACCACTATAGTTGCCCCACTTATAGGAGGCATCCGTAGTACCTCTGAGTTCAAAAGAATCAAATGTAGGGAATGGATTATCAGGGTCGGTAATAGCTTCATCAAAAGTATGCAAAATAGGAATAGTATCCACGGGGAAATTTCCGATCGTAAAGCTGGTTTTCCAAGCATTGTTGACCGTATGCTGGTCTGGAGTATAAGTCAACTCTGTGACAACAGTATATCCTCCCGGAATATCCAAGGCCACATTGGGGATAGTAAAAGTCTGGGTTTCACCAGGAGCGATAGTACCATGTGACACTGTAGCCGTATAGACATCTGATGCAGTACCAGAAACTGTAGCTGTCAACAGCATTTGATTAGCCTGTGAAAATGTCTGGGAATTGAGACCCTGATTCTTCACATACACCTTGATATTGGCCTGTTTATCAGGACAAGAAGCGCCAGAAGGCTGCAAGTAACCCACCACAGCCAAATCATCATCAAAAGGACCTCTGATAATCACCTTATAATCTTCTGTTTCACCATTGTCATAATAGCCACAACCTGTGTTGGCTAAATTAGTGGCAGTAGCAGCTGTCACTCTCATCAAAGTCGGTCCATCCAGTGCTGTTGGGCTAATATGAACCAAACCTTCTGAGGTGGCATTTTCAGGATGCGAGGTATTGAAATTATTGGCTGTAATATTGATTACTCTTTCATTATTATAATCAATAGCTCCATCTCTATTAAAGTCAATGAAAACATACTTGTACAACTTGACACCTGAATTTCCTGTGAAAGAGTTGGTGATACTAATAGGATAAGTCTGACCCTTGACCAATACAGCAGGCGCAACCGAAGTAGTATAGTCAGTATAGGAGACAGTGTCTGCCGTACCAAACGGGGTCCAGCCCGCAGGCAACGGAAGATTGTCAATACCTGCAAACTTCACATTAGAGATACTGGGGCTCACCGCATTTTTCGAACCAGCTCCACAGATATCCTTTCTCAATGATATCACAACCGTATCGTTGCTCGGATACTGATCGGCGGAACAGGTTACATAAACCTTGAAGTCCACCGGGAAATACACCTCCGACAAATCAACAGGAGTGGTGAAGGTATAAGACACCATACCCTGGCTCGGCACCGCTACAGGATTATTAACGGTCACTGGAGTTTGTCCCTCCAGCTGGTAACTCAAACTGTAATTATTAGCAGTATTATTACCATGATTGTGCAACTGGACAGACACCGTTTCATTGGTAGTATAGGCAGCATTCGGAGTAACGGGGTTGACAATACTTACCACATCCAAATCAATATTAGGAACAGCGGTATGTATCGTAATACGTCCTCTGTCAGCAGTCTCACAAGAATAACTGATATTGAATTTCGTATTATACCTGACAGATCCTTGTTGCATAACAGTATTTCCAGTTCCCAATATAGGATTGAAAGCATTGTCGGTGGAATAATACACCATTCTTTTCTTTGCGGAAGGAACATTAGTGGATCTGAATTTATGTGCCGTATAACCCAATGTACCGCTGCCGCCATGATGTTCTGTCAAAAGGAGCAAGTTGTCGCCCGTGTAGTAGAAACCACCAGGAATCACAAAACTATACCAACCCGATTGGTTGAACTCAAAGTTATCGTCAGCGATAAGCATAGCGCCACTGGTCAAACTATCCCAATTGTTCTGATACTTTTGGTTCACCAACTGAGGAGTTAAAGTAGAATTACCATTAGCATCCTTGAAAACATTATCATTCTTCAGGTACAGTTTCATCGGAATCTGTCCACTTCCCACTCCTGAAGAGGGAACGAAGAAGGAAATCGTATCAATGAGGCCTTCGCTGAAACCAAGGTCTTCTACGGTATACATAATAATACCCACTGAATGTTCTTTGGAGAAATTAAATGGCAGCACACTGTTGTCCACAGAAGCCGAACCAACAGTGGTATCAGCGGTAAACTGTGGATCAAGAATACGTCCACTATAATAGAAGTACGTCGGATCCGTCATAATGGTCGGTGTTGTGAAAGATGTACCCTGGGCAAGAGCAGTACCTCCTGTAGGTTGGTCATAAAAATAGTACTGGTTGAATACAGTGTCAGTAGGTGTAACTGTAGCAGTACCACCGTACGGAGCATTGATAGCAGGGGCAGTAGCACTTGGTATATCGGCAGGAGTGGCAGGAGTGGCAGGCACAAACAAACTACCCATGATGGTGTCATTTGCACGGTACACATACATGGATGAGTTCACTGGGTTAGAATAAATCTTATAATTGTATATATTATTATGAGTAGAAGAACCCAGAGTCACAGTATTTCCAAAGGTGATGGGCGTTGGCGCCCCTCTATAGATCGGCTGACTGATGGTATGCTCCACTGAGGTGGAGGTAGAAGTAGGAGTGGCGCCCGTAAATTCAGCTTTCAATTTAAAAGTATTGGCCGGGATCGTATCAGAAGCATACCAAGTATTGTTAACTTGCACTTGGAGATGAGGATTGCTGACACCACACTGGAATGACACCGGTGAAATCAGCTCGTCAGTACTGATATCATGCAACGGAGTAGCCACATTGATCTGATATCTGGTAGTACGAGTTGTACAAGACTGGGCATTTGCCGGAGGAGTTATACCATTAATGAAATAAACCACCGTATCATACAACACATTTGTGGTAAGCACTGGGGTATTGTTGTTGTTAGTTGTGGAACTACCACTGGTGGGACCCTGATAAACCCATTTAGTAACGGATGCATTCAACAGAGGATTATTGCGGTATACAGCATATGTATGCAAATATTCACCTTCCACTATAACTTCAGCAGGCATTGAAGATGTCTTTCTTGACAAAATAGAACCTCTAATAGTGTCATTTCCACGATAAGCGGGTGTTCCAATCAGGTCAGTCACAATCGTGTAATTGTATGTCACGTCATTGTTAGGAGCGCTTAAGTTGACCGTGCTGGTGAAGGTTACTTCTTTTTCCTCATTGGGTGCAAAACCTTCACCTACAATCTGAGACACAGTTTGTGACTGCGAACCCACCTTAAATGTAGCCTTCACTTCCACTACATCAGCAGGAATAGGTTCGTTAATCAGATTGCGAACCTTAACCACAATATTTTCATCCAACAGAGTACAATTTGTAGCCAAGGGGTAAATCAATTCCACAGGTTCCACATCGTACTGTGGCACATCATCGGCAACAATCTCAATCGGCACCTTCTCACTCTGACATTCGGCATCCACAAACTGGAACTTCATCACCAAACGCTTGGAGTTTGTTGAATAGTTGCCCGTATTAAATGCTTCTTCTGAGTTAGCACCCTTATACAACACGCAATTGCTGATGGAAGAAGAATTAAACTTGAGGTTGGCAGAACCTGTCGCAGCGGAACAACTTGAGCCACCGCAATAGGTCTCTGTCAGAATCAGAATGCTGTTGCCATCATAATCCATGGGCACTGGCAAAATGAAAGACACCCAACCTGTTTCATCGAAGAAATAATTACCATCATAAATCAATGTAGCATCCGCAATATCACTATCCCACGTGTTCAAAGGATTGGCACTGGGGAATGCTGTCAAACTTGTGTTCTTTGCATACAGTCTAAGCGGAATTCCCTGCTCACCATCAGCGGCATTGCTAACATACAAACTGATCTGGGTCAACTTTCCGCTGGCATTCAGCTCATTAGCTTTGTACAACAATTTACCACGAGAGAAACCATTGCTAAATACAAATGGAGGTTGGATGTTATTGGAAGCCGTAGTATTCCATGTACCTCCTGTAGGTGTATAAATCACAGCGGGTGCGGAAGTCACATAATATGTAGTATCATAATAAACCAATGGGGTTACGTACGGATCACCGACATACTGCAAATCCCAAGACTCATAGCCTGAGTTGGTGTACCAGAAATGGGCAATACCCGTTGAGCCAGCGGCATCTGTCGCAGTCAAAACACCATGGTTATGATAACTGACATGAACCGTATCTTCCGTTATCGGCATGGGGTACTTACCATATGACTCGATGGTCACACTCAATGTATCATTGAAACGAACTCGGTCATTGGAAACCGCATCTACCCATATTTTAATCGTATAAGGCACATTCACGTTCACCAAGTTGTTGGTGAAATCGTACGGATTTACCGGAATGGTATAGTCCATTGTTTCATGAATACCTATAGTTTCTGTGATGGTTGAAGTAACCTGAGCACCACCATTCACAGTATAATAAATCGGAGTACCTGCCTGTAATGAGTCTGTACCATTATTGGTCAACTTCACCACAATGTTCTCGTGACCCAAATCACAGTCAGTCAATGGATGTACCAATGACAGCAGTGCCAACTCATGACTCATGTAGCTGTCAACAACTGCGGCAATCATCAGACGGCCATCGGTTGCCGCTGTCAGTGAGCCATTAACCAATTTATAATATGCATTGCTTCTCAACGGAGCTTCTTCCTGAACGCCCAAATAGGTACCACCGTCCAGCATCTCGATACCAACATACAGGAAAGTATTTGTACTTGTAAGGGCAAAATTATGAATTTCACCTGTCACCCATTGATTCTCCATAGCAGCAGTAACCGTAATCTCATCTGAACTTTCAATAATGTTACCTGATGCATCTGTCACAATAAAGCGGAAGTGACGACCCACATTGAGGTTAGCGGCTGTATTCGTAATGAACGCCTTTACATGGGTAGCAATCAAAGTATCTACCACCTCATATTTATTCACATATGCAATGTTGCCAGTACCGCCAACACCGATAGTAGAATAAGTGAAATGCTGGCCATTGACCACAGAATCATTGGCATAAGCCACTTCATTGGTAGTTGTCGTCATCTGCCAGGTTTGCTCGTTATTGTCAGCATTCATATCCGATGCACAGTATACCCTCACCACATTGTCGCCGGGGTTATTCAAATGCACACCATTGAATGAGACCGTCATGCTTCTTCTGGAATCCAATGATGGAACCGTGATGGTGTCTCTGTAAGTATTGGCTCCGGTAATTTCCAACATCACCTGGAAATTGGTCTGTTCAAGACGGCCTTCATTGCTGATATTGGCATAAACTTTTGGTGAGACCTCGTGCTGAGTAGGATTAGCACCCAAAGTCCAGATGTCATTCACCGCCAAGTCATTGTTGTAGAAATTTCTTACCACCACACGGTCAATGTTGATATTATTTTTGGCATTGGATTTGGCATCAAAGGCGATATAGATACAGTTCTGGTTGCTGTATGGAGCCAAGTCAACCATATATTTTGCCCATCCTGGAGTCGTATATGCCTGTTTGTATCGTTTCACCAACTGAGTTGAGACACCCGCAGTGTCCACAGAGTTAACAGCGTCATAGGTCATACCCCCATTGGTAGAGATTTTTACGGTAACGCCTTCTGTGGGGCTATTCACGTTATCGTGAGCAAACCAATATTCCAGAATCGGAGTAACAGCATCCTGCAGAATGGTTACTGGCATGATGGCACGTGACTCGGTATTGTTGGCAAATACTTTGGAGTTGAAGAACAAACGTCCCAAACCATAGTTCGGAGCGATAGCAGGAAATGTTCCCGCACCCAGTTCAACGGTCCAGTTACCAGCGCCAGTGGTGCTGATCTGCTCAAAACGCCATGAGGGATAGAGCACGTTCGTTGAAAACGTCTCCTCAAAGTACGGGAAAGCAGCCTGGATTTCGAAAGAACCTGTCAAAGAGTCATTCTGTGAATTATTGTCACCATTAATGTGAATATCAAACGAATAGTCATACACCATATTAGTAGATACAGAGAAATTGGCAATTACCTGTACCTCTTTGGTCTGAAGAGGTGCGATAGTGCCCGTGTTCACATTAGCCGAACCCGTTGTTGTACCTATCGTATAATGAATAGTAGCAGGTTGGTTGGCAAAGTTGATAATAGCACTACCTGTATTTTTGATACGAACCTTGATCGGATAATGCGTTGCCGGACACTCATTGCCCAACACTGGAGATGTCAACTCAACCATGGCCAAATCGATAGCTGGAATTGCGCGAGTATAGCAACCCATAAAGGTAATCGTGTTGTAACGATTCGTACCTCTGATATCAGTAGTAACATAACTTAAGGGCAAGCATTCCAAGCCTTCAAATTGAGAAGGCACCAACGAATCAGTTGGGGAAACGAAAGTGAGAGGAATACTGATAGAAGTTGTATCATCACCTCTTGGGGACATAGCACTCTGCCACTCCTCAAAATTGTTTCGAGGTGCCACAAACCAACCCAAAGAATTACCTACTGAGTAATACTCGTTATTGTTCAGTTTGATGGTATTTGCCAAAGCTGAAGCAGAGGTATAATTCAGATAAATAGCATAATTCTTATTCTCTAACGACGTACTGGCGTTGACGAAAACATTGTTGTAAATATTGATTTCTTTGGTAGATGATGACGCACCTGTGACATACAAAGGAGCCGACTGTGTAATGTTCTCCAACGAATACACATAGCTGCTGTTGTGAGCCAAATTCATTTGTTTTGAATTCTGTATCAGAATGTTATATCTTCCAGTAACCGTTGCCTTATTGATAATCTCGTTATTCGCCACAGTCATGATACTAGTCACACCTGTTGAGTTAGCATACGTATCGAAAGAAAGACCTGTACCACCTCGTTGGTTCATCTTGATACTATTAGCGGAAACACTTTGGAAATCAGCACCATTTTTAATAGCAATACCCACAAAGTTCATATCAGAAGAAGTGGCTTGCTGATTGATAATATTACCATCGATCGTCCATATTCTTGAGTGAATAGCATTAATACCCGTCACGGTGGCATTAATGGTATTACCCCTCACCATAAAATTATTTTCTTTATACGTGATATTGTTGGAAGTGGCACCTGTGAAATACAAACCAAAATTGACATTGCTGATCGTGTTGTTAGTGAATGTCATGTTATAATCCGCGATTCCACCACCGCTAGTTGGCGGTGCAGTGATTCGTCCAATAGCCGATGAATTGTAATACGGGGTAGCGCTTGAGGTTGTACCCTGGATATCGCAGTTGTCAATGGTGATATCATGTGAATATCTACCGACAAAGTCAACACATCGACCCACATTGGTATTCCGGATGGTCACGTTTCTGATGGTTACATAGGCCATTTCTGTGAATTTCACTGGAGGATTATTACCCGCATTGGCAATGATCACTGCGCTTCTGCTCACACCAGGAGCTGCCTGGAAGGTGATGGTGTTGGTGCTGTCCAGCCCCGGATATTGATCATCGAAATCAAAGCCTGTATAAGTACCGGCATTCATATTGATGGTCACAGGGCCATCAAAGCCACAACGGTAGAAACGCTCTTTCATAAAACGTACCGTCGGGAAATCTGCTCCAGGGCCACCCAAGGTATAGGTTCCTGACAGGGCGCTATCGCAAGCATAACCATCGTACTTGATGGTATCATCCGTACGGCGATCTAAGTTCGTCACACCATTACGAGATATTAACCAAACCTTGATGTAGTTGGAGTCGCGCAGAGCCACATGGTTTCCTACAATAATCGTATCGGTATAGTCCAAACACAGGTCACCTGTCCATGAAGCGACAGGTTTATCAACGCCATTCACACTCCATCCAAAAGTCGCGGACGTCATATGGTTGGGGTTGGCTTCCGTGGCGAGACCTTTATTACGGAATACCACCTTTATCGGATAGCTCTGACCTGTTACCATACGGTCGGGATAGATCGGCAGTTCCTGGAAAGACTCCATTTTGCCATCATTTACGGCCAACGACTGAGTAGTCTGCAAGAAGAAGCTAGTATCCAATTTCATACAGCTACCATGAGTATCCTCCACGTAAATGTGGTAATCTACCGATGTACCGTAACACTGCATAGGAATAGTCCATTCCGCCTCTACGATATGGTCACCGATTCCGCCGTTGAAATAGTTTTGGGTAATGGTATTGACAATGGTATCTGTCACACCTTCGCTAGTATGGTACCAAAACACAAGTGACTGCAAATTAACGGTGTCATTATCTGTGATTCTTGTCTTAATGACAAATGGGCCCGTGTTATTGTTGACCGTTCCAACATATACAGTAGGCAATAATTTGATGGTTGGCGGAACCAACTCCACATTGGAATAAATCAATTTCAAGTTATCAATATACCAACCTGCGCAGACTTCAGTACCGGAACCAGTACCTGATGCATGCATTGTCTGAAAACGAATACGAAAATACTGGTTGTCCGTACCTACCACAAACTGTGACATATCAAACAATTCCTTTTTCCACCATGTGTTTTGCGGCACGGCTGCGTTATTATTCTTCTGCCAAATTGTGTACCAGTTTTGAGAGACATTACCAGCATTGATGACCTCGGCATGACCATGGTAGTAGGGACTCTCAGTCGTATAATTGTTCATGGTCACCCAGCTACCCCACTGAATATCACCTTGTGCGGACACGCTCGTTGACTGCTGATAGAGGATGTAACTTCTATCATTGTTGTTGACCTTACATATCTGGTCGAACTCCAAATACACATACGGGAACGACCTGTTCACCTCTATAGCACGAGTTGTACAAAAAGAAGGTGATGCCGTAGGATACGATGGCGTGTGATACGAAGCTGGTGATGACACAAACAAAATGGAATCTCTTCTCCAGTTTGCCAATTCACCAAAGTTTGCGGAAGTTGTCATTTTGATGATATCGCCGTCAAAATTTTCATAAAAAATGACGGTAGTGTCCATCAGCTGAGCCGACAACAGGAATGGCATCACAACAATAGCCAGTGAGAATAATAACTTTTTCATTTTCAAAAGGTTGTATTGATACTTATTTTATTTTTTCCCGTTTATTTGAATATATTATATATATTGCTTTAAGCAAAGGACAAAAGTAATAAAAATTTCCCAAATAAACAGCATCAAACAGAAAAAAAACAACAAAAAAAATCCTGTCGCAAGAAAAACGACAGGATTAATATTTTATCTTCTTTGTATCAAATACTTACGAAATATATACATCAATCAGTCCCTCTGGTGCCTGGATGTAAATTGTTCGACCTTCCCGATCCACTTTTTTGAAAATCTCGTCAATGGCGGGAATCAACACCTCTACCCCACCGTGGTCAATCTGCATAATCGGATGATGGCTGATATCAATAAAATCCTGACAAACACCTATATCCCCTTTTTCCTCGTCGATTACCTTGAAACCGATGACCTCGTGGAAATAGAACTTATTGCCTGTGAGTGGGGGCAACTCCGACAAAGGAAGGTATAACTCAGCCTTAACCAAAGTCTTAGCCTCTTCCTCATCCACATCCGCGAACTTGATAACAAAGGTGTTGGCACCACGATACTGAATATCCTCAATCAAATAAGGTAGCTTCTCATCTTCCAAATCAATGAAGACCGCATCCAGATTGGCATATTTTTCCGGCTCATCGGTGTCAAAATAGCAGCATAATTGCCCTTTGATACCAAAGGGTTTCGTGATGTGACCCAAATAGTAATATTCGTTTTTCATCCTTCTTTATTTTTCGCCTTAATCTTTGAGCTAATTTTCAACTTTCAGTTTTCAGTTTTCAACTTTCAGTTTAAGGCTCTCGAATCATTTAAAACAAATATAGACGCAACGAAAGGGTCGCGTCTATATCGTAACTCATTGACATGAAGTTTATTCGGCAGGAGTTTCAGCAACTTCTGCGGGAGCCTCAGTGGCTTCTGCGTTAGCGGCTTCTTCAGCGGCCTTAGCCTCTGCCTCAGCAGCCTCAGCCTCAGCGGCGGCGGCATACTTGGCAGCAACCTTAGCGGAGATAGCTTCTCTCACCTTGGTCTCGGCTTCCAGACGAGCCTTCATTTCCTTGCGGCTCTTGTCAGCATCTTCGCGTTTGATGTTGCTGACTTTGGATTCTTTAGCCTGTTTCCATGCATCGAATTTACGATCTGCATCCAGCTGAGTCAGTGCGCCTTTCGCGATTCCGCCTCTGAGATGCTTCATCAAATAAACACCTTCATGTTTAAGAATCGAACGGGCGGTATCTGACGGATCAGCGCCAGCTTCAACCCAGTACAATGCTCTGTCAAAGTTTAAGTTTACTGTTGCAGGATTGGTCAGCGGGTTGTAGGTGCCGATCTCTTCGATATAGCGTCCGTCACGTGGTGCACGACCATCTGCAATTACAATGTGGTAGAAAGGTTGGTTTTTCTT
>Ga0265298_10003403_pt1 | contig 21065 bp, 20 predicted proteins | sample AusTroGonzalo_MG_3_FD_193486 | JGI IMG/M metagenome (GOLD analysis project Ga0265298, IMG submission 193486) | Bovine rumen microbial communities from tropical cattle in Woodstock, Queensland, Australia - Gonzalo_01 | ecosystem: Host-associated > Mammals > Digestive system > Stomach > Rumen ... | reverse complement strand
TTCCTGCATCCGATGATGCAGAAGGCACGGGGGCAGGGAAAACCGATTCCGGATTCCAGCCGTATGCCGGGCCGACGCTCAAGCTGGAGGAGACCACTTACTCAGAGGCGGCCAGCATCAAGGCCGGATACACGTTCAGCCAGACTCTGGACAACATCCACAAGGAAGACCTTGAATACGACAACTTCTACACAAAGGCCAACGGCACCCTCTATGTGAATGCCTCGGCTCCCGGTCAGTGGTTCACGGTGACGGAGACACTCAAGCCGCAGTTCAACTTCTCCAACACGCAAGGAAAGGACGGCACCAATGTCGATGAGTTCTATCTTTCGTCAGACCTCAAGGCAAGCGTTCCCAAGGCCGGCGTGACATACACGCTTTCGCAGAAGGTCTACAGCCATTACAACAAGGTCACTCCGGTCATTACGGACACAACGGACAAGTGGGGCGAGTGGAACAGGACGGACGTCACTGCCCACAACCTCAACTTCTCCAGGAACATAGGGTCGTTTACCCTTGGTTTCTACTTCCAGCTCAAGCCGCTTACTGAGGTCATCAGGCCGTCTCTCGGATACTCCAAGGGCGGATTCTCCGCTTCCGCAGACTTCTCCATGAGACGGCTTCCGGACACGGAGCAGTTCGAAAAAGATGTGCTGAACGTCAGTTTCTCATACTCCGGCAGCAAGGCATCTGCCTCGGTTTCGAACAAGTATGATTTCAACGCGGTGAAGGACGCGGATGTCAGCAGGTGGAACGGATACTCAGTGGTCCAGAAGCTTTCCTACAAGCCCATCACAGGTCTTACTCTTTCAGAGAGCGCGACTTACAAAGGAAAGTTCGAGGCCAGCAAGCTGCAGTTCTCGGCTTCCTACGTGAAGGATACCGACGTGATTGACCTGAGCACAAGCGCATCCATGAGCTTCAAGGACTCTGACTACATCAAGGAGAATGTCAACTTCAGCATCAAGCTGTCGCAGGACAAGATCACGTTCTGGAAGGGCAGGATAGGATTCGATTCCTCGCTGAAACTGGCCTTCAACTACGATTTCGAGAACCCGTACAGGACATCTTTCACAATAGACCTGACGTTCGGATTCGCCATAGCCGAGTTCCTTGACCTGGCCGTGGGCGTGAGCAGCGCAAACAAGACATTTGCGCGTTATTACCAGAACGGATCGTTCAGCTTCTCAAGCATGATCGAGGATCTGTTCAGATCCCTTGATTTCTTCGGCGACGGCCGCAGGAACACGGGATTCAACATGAATTCATTCAGGGTGCAGCTTGTGCATTACATGAGGGACTGGAACCTTTACGTTGACGCACAGGGCTCGCTCACTACAAAATACAGCAACAAGTACGAATGGGTGCCGACCGTAACGGTGTACGTAAAGTGGAATGCCATACCCGAGCTGACCACGCAGGGATACTGGGACAGCAAGTCGGACGAATGGACCTGATGAGGGAGAATGATGGGAACAAGCTTTGTATTCGGTGATCATGACACAATGAGTAAAGTGTGCGGAATCAATGACTCCAACATACCGTATCTCGAGAAGCTGCTCGGCTGCAGCATCTATGTCCGGGGGGACATGGTCGAATGCCGCACCGATGACGCCGCATCTCCAGAGGCAGCGGCCCAGCTGTTCTCGCAGATCATGGAGCGGCTGTCCGCAATCTCTTCCATCACCAGCGATATCGGTGAAGCGGAGATCCTGATGGAGTACAAGTCCATCCAGAGCGCCATGGAGAAGGGTGAGACCGATGTCCACGCAAAGCGTGAGTTCATCTCGGTGCTGAGCAAGTCCGTCTATCCCAAGAGCAACCATCAGGAGCAGTACATCCATGCCATGAACAACAGCCAGATAACGTTCGGAATCGGCCCTGCCGGAACCGGCAAGACATACCTGGCCGTGGCCTACTGCCTTGGAGAGCTTCTGAGCGGAAGAAAGCAGAAGCTGATCCTCACCCGGCCTGTTGTCGAGGCAGGCGAGAGCCTTGGTTTCCTGCCCGGAGACCTGTCGCAGAAGCTCAATCCGTACCTCAAGCCGCTGTATGACAGCATGGAGGCCATAATCGCCCCGGCCACCATCAGGAGGCTGGAGGATTCCGGAGCCATCGAGATCGCACCGCTTGCCTACATGAGGGGCCGCAGCATCCACAACGCCTGCATCATCCTTGACGAGGCCCAGAACACCACCCAGGCGCAGATGAAGATGTTTCTTACTAGGATAGGTGAAAATTCCTGTGCTATAATAACCGGTGATGTCACTCAGATAGACCTTCCAAAGGCATCGGCCAGCGGTCTGGTTCAGGCCAGGGAAATACTGAAGGGCATCGAGGGCATCGAGTTCGTCGGGTTCACCGCGCGTGATACCGTACGTTCCCGTATAGTCCAGAGGATAATCGACGCGTATGAAAAAAACTAAGGCGGTAAAGAAGGACAACAGAAGACTTGTGTTCATTCTGTGCACTCTGGTGATGCTCATCCCCGCAGTGCTTGTTCCGATGCTCCTGAAGCTGCATACGCAGGTCCAGTACAGTTCGATCTATGAAGATTATGTCGTAGGTCAGATAGCCGAGAAGAATGTCTACGCAAAGTCTTCCATCGACCTCATAGACAAGACGGCCACGGAGGAAAGGATTGCCGAGGCACGCAGGTCAGTCAATCCCGTATTCACGTATTCCTACGTCAAGAGCATGGAGGTCCTGAGGAAGGCCGACCTCATCAGGGAAGCCGTGGCCGCGTTCGACTACGAGAAGCTTGTTGAGCTGCTGGGCGAGACTCTTGGATCAAGGATAATGGGGCTCGAGAGGATCTACATCCTTTCCGCGTCGTACGATATCCTGAGCGACATCCTTGAGATCGGATACTATGAACAGCACGAGCTGGACGATGTCCTGAAGGACGGTTATGAGACAATCACCCTCAGCAACCGCTACATGGGAGATGAAAGGACCTTCAACAGCGAGGTCAATCCCAAGGAAGATTTCATTATAACTGATTCCAATATAAGGGAATATCTTGTCACGAAGCTTTCGGACATACTCGGAGCCATGACATCCAAGGAGGCTGTTCTTCTTGAAGACCTGATCTTCGAGGTCCTTCAGCCCAACGTCTATTACGACAGCGCCATGACGGAGCAGAGAAGGGAAGCTGCCGCCGATGCCGTGGACAAGGTGGTGATATCGGTCAGGAAGGGCCAGCTCCTCATTGAATCCGATCACGTTGTCAATCATGAGCAGGTGGAGCTTCTGAGGATGCTCAGCACGCAGAGCAACAATTTCTCCCTGATGGAGACCATCGGACACATACTGTTCGACCTCATCGTCATAACGACCGGTCTCTATGTGATCGAGATATTCCTGGGAAGGAAGGATCTTCACTTCAGGGAGCATATGATCCTCATCGCTGCAGGATTCGTCATTTCGTTCATTGCCACTTACTTCCTTCAGCTTCTGGCCTCCAGGCTCAACCTTGAGTTCGGGGATTCGTTCCTCCCCGTGTTCTTCCTGCCGCTGTTCCTGACCGAGGTCACGGGAAAAAAGCGCATAGGAATCGTTTCGTCATTCATCATTTCCGCCGTGATGGCCACGCTGCCTACGGCTTCACTGATGACGTTCTTCTTCTGCATGGCATGCGGTTCTTCCAGCGTGTTCCTCGTCAGGTTCTTCAACAGAAGGCTGGACATGGTCTATCAGTGGTTCTTCTCATCAATCACCAGCAGCGGAATCACCATTCTTTTCATGCTGATAAACCAGGCCTCGTTCTCTATGATCTTCACGGTCCTTCTGGGATCTCTGATAAATGTCGCCATAGCATTCGTCATGCTTGCAGTTGCCGTGCCGGTGGCGGAGAAGATATTCAATCTGCCCACCATCTTCAGGCTGTATGAGCTGGCCTATGGCGAAAGCCCGCTACTGACAAGGCTCTCCCAGGCTGCACCCGGAACCTACAGCCACAGCATGGCCGTAGCAGATCTGTCGGAGGTAGGCGCCAGGGCCATCGGAGCCAACGCGTTGCTGGCAAGAGTCGGAGCCCTCTACCACGATATCGGAAAGATCGAGCATCCCGAGTACTTCGTCGAGAACCAGAGCGGTGCAAACAAGCACGATGAGATAAGTCCCAGCCTTTCCGTAGCCGTAATCAAGAGCCACGTAAAGGTCGGTGCGGACAAGGGAAGGGAAGCAGGCCTTCCGATAGAGATCATCAAGATGATTGCAAACCATCACGGCAACGACATCATCCAGTATTTCTATCATGAGGCCATGAAGCTCCAGGCGGCATCAAACGATGACCGCGGAGAGACCGTCCGTGCTTCCGATTTCTCGTACAACGCCGAGATTCCGGATTTCCGCGAATGCGGAATCGTCATGCTTGCGGACAGCATCGAGGCCGCCAGCCGCACCGTGACTCCCAACGCTTCCAAGTATGCAAAGCTCATCGACTCCATCTTCATGGGAAAGATCGAGCGCGGCCAGCTGGACAACAGCGGTTTGACCCTGAACGACATAAAGACGCTTTCGGATGCCTTCGTGAAGACTCTGGTGGCGCGCAACCATTCCAGGATCGAGTATCCTGACGATGACGACAAATAAGGACTGAAATGAATACCATCGACATTTCCCATGAGAAAGAATCCTTCAGGAAGCTTGCTCCCGTGAAGTATGTGCGTGAGTATCTGGACAAGGTTCTGGCAGAACTCGGCCTGAACAACGTCGAGTTTTCCGTCTCGTTCATAGACGAAGACCACATGCATCAAATGAACAAAGAGTTCAGGAACATAGATGACAGTACCGATATCCTCAGCTTTGCCGCCGAGGACGAAGAGGACGGATTCAACTTCATAAGCGCGGGACGCAGGAAGAGGGTGCTCGGCGACATCCTGATCTGCCCGCAGGTACTGTCACGCAATGCCGCGTCATTCGGAGTTACTGAGAATGAAGAGCTCAGAAGGCTTCTGATCCATGGTGTCCTGCACCTTTCAGGGGACAACCACAGCACCAACGACCCGTCCGAGCCGATGCTGGTCAAGCAGGAAGCAGTCCTGAAGAAGCTGGGAAATTAAATCTTGCTCTGTGAGACCAGACCCTGTTCCAGAGTCTGCAGTGCATACTCCATTACGGAAGATACCTTGTAGAACCGCGGGTTGACGGAACCGAAGAACACTATGTATTTATGATTCTCCTCGGGAAGCAGAACCATCAGCGATGAACTGCCGTCCTGTTCCTTTATCAAGGTCCTCAATGCCTCGGTATCCCGCGTGAAATCGGAATCGAGATCATAATCGGCTACGACAGATGAAGGGCTGTTGTGTACAGTGACCCTGTCTACCACCGAAATCTCGGAAATCCTTATGTCAGGTCTGTTTATGGAATCAACAAGCGTCCTGTTCACTTTCTGTGCATCGGGAATCAGGCTGCTGTCGTTGAGGTCATAGAAGGGATATGTGGTGCTGGCCAGAAGCTCTCCGGTCCTGCAGTCCAGGACGAATCCCACTGCATAATCCGGGCTCTGGATGTCGTAGATCTGCTGTACTGCAAGATCCAGAAGGTACTGGATGTCCAGATCCAGCTCCAGGTAGACATCATGGCCGTATGTGATGGACTCTCCGAAACCCGGATAGGGGGAAAGCACGTCATCATAGACCTTTTCGGTTTCCTCTATGAGCTGGGCGGCGTGGAATGCCGCAGGATATGTTCTTATGTACTCCTTTTCCGTGGAAATCGCCGTCAGGCCGTTCTTCTCCAGCTCTTCGTTGATCTGCGACAGTGTCTTCTGGTCCATGTCATCCGAAAGGAGAACCCGTCCGTCGGCATCTTCTTTGGAAGCAAGCATTGCGGCTATCTCTCCGGGAGTCTTGTCCAGATACAGGGAGAGGATCTGCGAGAAGATTTCGGTGTCCTTTATCCTGTCCGGACTGACGTAGAGCCTGTTCTCGGAGACCTCAAGTGCAAGAGCCCGTCCGTTGCGGTCGTATATGGTTCCTCTGACGACTTTGGATGCTACATTGGGGTTCCTGTACCTTCCGGCACGGACTCCGTCGGTAAGCATCAGCTCGGTGATCACCCCTGCAGCGACAATCAGAAAAAGCAGCGCAATCACGAGCATGAAGGTTGAAATGTTGCCTTTACTCGTTGAAGAAGCCATAGTTTGAGAATATAATGAAGCGGAAAGTTGCACAAGAGAGAAATCGGAGGAGAATCGGATGGGAAGATCGGGCGGGTATGACGATCTGAGCGACAACAAGGTCTCGAGAAGGGAAAACTCTTCATCGAAAGTCCTTCTTGCCGTCATACTCGTATCCATACTAATCTGCGCCATCGCAGTCCTCTGCTGGGTCAAGATCCTGGAAACCCAGGAAACGGCCAATGCCGCCAAGGAAAAGGAATCTGAAAAGCCTGCCGTCGAGACTCCGGTTCAGGAGACGGCCGTTGCCGCAGAGCCGCATGAAGAAGTGATCCTTGCTCCTACGGTGAGCGAGAAACTCAGCACCTCAAGTCAGCTTGACCTCACCATCGACAGTGCATTGTCTTCTCTTCAGAGCGCCGAATCATCGGGTGTGGATTACATATCGTCCGGCGATTTCGTGAATCCCGAAGATTCAGATGCCCCCGTGGTCGAGGAAAGCATCGAGATGAAGAAGCCTGTCATTGCCCAGAACCTCTCGCGCACACAGCAGCCGGTATTCTCAAAGGACCTGGTGAACTGGCAGGAATACCGAATCAAGCAGGGCGATTCCCTGACGGATATTGCCGCCGCCTTCGGACTTGATGTCCAGACCCTCATTTCCGTGAACCAGATAAAGAGCGTGGCATCTCTGTGGATCGGAAGCACGCTGAGGATTCCCGACAGGGACGGTACGCTGTACATCGTAAGGGAAGGGGACACGCTCTCCTCCATAATCTCGCAGTTCAGCCTGGGAATCAGCGCACGCGCCCTGGGCGATGTCAACGGCATTCTTGACGACAACCTCCAGGTGGGCCAGGAACTGTTCATCCCGTACGACACAATTGAGTCATCTGGCACAATCACCGAGATTTCATTCGCCATTCCTGAAGGAATGGCCGTGGGAATGTACAACCAGAAGGTGGCCGATCCCACCGGAAACGGTTACCTTCAGCTTGACGGAATCGTAATCCAGAACGAATCCGGCGCTCCTGTCACGGCTGCCGAATCAGGTACAGTTGTGGACAAGGGCTTCAACGACAACGGCACGGGATTCGTAAAGATCATGCATGCCAACGGCTATACGACCTACTATGATTATATGGGCGATATCACCGTGGAGCCTGCGGACAACGTGGAAAAGGGACAGGTGCTTGGTGTATTCGTGCAGGACGGTACGTACTACGGCTATCCCGTCATCTTCTTCAGGATAGAGCAGGGCGGTATTGCCTTTGATCCGTATTCATTCTGACGATCATCAATGACAAAAGAAAAGGCTGCAGGTTGTTGACTGCAGCCTTATCTGTTTCTGATTGAAGATCTTACTTGATCTGTGTGGACTCGTTCTTGTTCATATCTATCTTGTAGAGCATGCTGGACTTCGTTCCTGCAATGAACACACCGGCAATCACTGCACCGTTCTCATCCTTGGCCGGCATGATGTTCGTAATCTCTGCGGTCCTGAGGTTGGATGCGAAACCTGTGGTGATCTGTTCCGATGTCTTCTCGGCTATGTTTATCTTCTTGAACGAGTTGGCATCCTTGATGTAGACGCAGCCGTCGAAGAGGAAGGACGGTGACTCGTTGTTGGAGTAGTCGATGGTCACTGCCGGGTCTTCGGAGACAGCGGCTGAAGTCATGGTGTAGACGTTCAGCTTTGAAGAAGAGGGCAGGCGGTAGAGGACGGCGTAATTGGAGTCATCCACAGCCTGGAATCCTCCGCAGTATGTCGGATTCTCCAGTTTTGCATTGCCGATGCCGGCTACCTTTTCCGTTCCGTCGGCCGTGAAGACGTAGACCGTGTATGCTCCGGCCGGATCCTCGATCTGGAAGAACGCATAGTCTCCGTTGACAAGAGCCTTGATGTCCTTTATTGCCATGTTTCCGAGCAGTGACGTTGCAGCAGTTCCTGTGCCGGAGTATCTGTAGATGTTGTCTGAATTGTAGAACAGACCGTTCGTCAGGAGGTCGTTGTAGTTTCCGTCAATCAGGACCGCATCTTCGTAAACGCCGTCATTGTATTTGTGATATGAAATCTGGGCACCGTCCTTGGGGTCGCTGTTCTGGCGCAGGATAAGAAGGGAACCGTCTTCAAGAAGGCTTGCTGCCCTGATGATCTTGCCGCCTTCGCTTGAGAACAGGGCATTTCCCCTGCCGATCATGAAGACTCCGTCATCGGTGAGGTAGTAGTAGGCTCCCCTGACGTCCTGTCCAAGGTAGGAGCGGATGGTGACTGCAGTGCTCTCCGTGGATGCCGCGGCCTCTGAGTAGATGCCGTCGGTTGCATCGATGTTGCATGAAACCAGGAGGGCTGCGATGATTGCGATGATTATTATTGAAAATCTCTTCATTCCGACCTCCTCAGTGCCTGTATGAGAGTGTGAGCACAACCGGCATCATTCCGGCAAATGCGCTTGCCTTGCTCTTGGCATTGTTGCTTCCGTAGAACTCGCTGGTAACCATCAGGCCGGTCTCGACTCCGAGTCCCCAGGTCTCGCTGAAGTAGAAAGTGGGGTTGAGCGTGACGGATGCCACGGGAGCAAAGTACTTGCCCTCGTCGTATCTGATGAATGCTCCGCCGAGGTTCAGGCCCAGAGCCAGATCGAATTTGCCTGTCTGGACGGGCAGATAGGAAAGCTTGACGGTGATGGGGACAGTGGTCAGCAGCATTCCGCTGCGGGAATAGTTGAACACATATCCGAGTTCTCCGCCGAGTGCGAAATACTCGGAGATGTATCCCTGGTAGGCCAGTGATGCGAATCCGCCGAGCTTGAGGTGTGTGTCATTGAAGAACACTGTTCCTCTTTCCGCATCCTTGTAGAAGGAAATGAATGCCGGGAAATCCACACCGGCCCTGATGGAGAACACGGAGTCTCCGGGGAAGTAATATGTCGCCTTTGCGAACAACGGCATGGCAGCTATCAGTATGAGAACCATGACCAATGCCGTGATGATTGATTTCTTCATGCTCGCTCCTTGTGGGTAATGATAACAAGATATGGTTTTTTTTTGAATACGACAAACGAAAAACACACATCAATGGTAATTTGTTACTTAATTGTTTATTATTATGGCAGGAGGATTCCGATGATTCTGTCTGGAAAGGAACTTGGAGAAACCGTCAAGTCTCGGACTGCCGCGCGCTGTGCGGCCTTTGAGAAAAGATTCTCGAGAAAGCCGTGTCTGGCGGTTGTGCTTGTAGGCGACAACCCCGCAAGCCAGACTTACGTTAAGAGCAAGAAGAAGGCCTGCGAGGAACTGGGCATGGCGCATGTCGATGTGTCTTTTGATGCCGGAATATCGCAGCAGGAACTTCTGAAGTGCGTCTCCGAACTCAATGCAGATCCTTCGGTAGACGGAATCCTTGTCCAGATGCCGCTTCCTCCTCATATCGACAAGCTTGCGGTCATGGAGGCCATACTGCCGCAGAAAGATGTGGACGGCTTTCATCCGCAGAACCTCGGCAATCTTCTGCTGGGCCGCAAAGCCCTTGTTGCATGCACACCCAGCGGAATCCTGCGTATCCTGGATCATTACGGAATCCCCACTGCCGGCAGAAAGGTCTGCATCGTGGGTCGCAGCACCATAGTGGGAAAGCCCATGGCAGCCCTGCTGATGCAGGACGGGAGAGATGCCACGGTGACGGTTGTCCATTCAAAGACCAGGGATGTTGCCGCCGAGACGCGTGATGCCGATATCGTGATAGCTGCCGTAGGAAAGGTAAATGTTGTCACTGCAGATATGGTCAAGGAAGGGGCAGTGGTGATAGATGTAGGAATCAACAGGGTTCCCGACAGCACAAAGAAATCCGGTTTTGCACTCAAGGGCGATGTCGATTTTGATGCCGTCTCCCTCAAGGCTTCTGCAATCACGCCCGTCCCGGGCGGAGTGGGCCCCATGACCATTGCAATGCTGATGGAGAACACGCTGACAGCCGCATGCCGCAGGGAAGGAATCGAGCCCGAAGACCTGGGTTGTCCCGACGGAGGATGCTGATGGGTAGTTTCTTCATCGAGACATACGGATGCCAGATGAACGTGGCAGAATCCAACGCACTTGAATCCCTTCTTCTTGCCGCAGGATGGAGTGCGGCATCACGTCCTGAAGATGCAGATCTTGCCATAATCAACACATGCTCCGTCAGAAAGAGTGCCGAGAACAGGATCTGGGGACGGCTGGGAGCATACAAATACATGAAGAGCCAGCGTGCCGCGGAAGGCAAGGACATGATCCTTGTCCTGACCGGATGCATGGCTGACCGCATCGAGGCCGAGCTGAAGAAGACCGCTCCGCACATAGACCATGTGGTGGGCAACAACGGAAAGCTAAGGATCCTCGAGATTGCAGGAGTGGCCGGAAAGACCGGCTCCGAGAACGACAGATACTCGTTCACCAAGGCATACTACAAGGAAGGGGACTTCAGTTCATACGTTCCCATCATGAACGGATGCAACAACTTCTGCTCGTACTGCATTGTGCCGTATGTACGCGGAAGGGAGATATCCAGATGTCCAGAGCAGATTCTGGAAGAGGTGAGGTTCCTGGATTCAAAGGGCGTTCGCGAGATCACCCTGCTGGGTCAGAACGTCAACTCCTATTCCTTTGAGGGCTGTGATTTTCCAAAACTGCTGGAGATGATCTGCTCCGTGTGCGTCAACATAAGATGGATACGCTTCGAGAGCCCTCATCCCAAGGATTTCTCCGATGAGCTGATTGAAGTAATCGCAAGGCAGGACAGGGTTGCAAAACACCTGCATGTCCCGATGCAGAGCGGAAATACGCGCATCCTCAACCTGATGAACAGGCGCTATACCAGAGAGGGTTATCTTTCCCTGATCAAGAAGATCAAGGACCGTATTCCCGAGATGACCTTTGCAGTTGATGTCATGGTGGGCTTCCCCGGCGAGACAGAGGAGGAATTCCATGACACGATATCGGCCATGAAGGAAGTGGGCTACATAGAAGCGTACATGTACTACTGGAATCCCCGTGAAGGTACGCGTGCATGCTCGATGGAAGGTCAGATTCCTGAATCCGACAGGCAGCAGAGGCTGCAGAAGCTCATCGACTGGCAGCTGGAGAATGCGGCAAGGATAAAGAGCGGTAGGGCGCACGGCATCCAGGAGGTTCTTGTCACGCAGGTGTCCAGGGACAACTCCAACCAGATGCTCGGACGCAACGAGCACAACGAGATGGTTGCTTTTGATGTGCTTGAGGGAGCATCGGTAAGGCCGGGTGACATGGTGAAGGTGGAGTTCAGGATGCTGAATGGAAATACATATCTTGGAAGACAGGTGTGATTTGAGGCATTGGAGAGATTGGAGTCATTAGACCCATTAGACCCAAACGTTGACAACTGAGGTAAGGACATGACCGGATTCAATGACAGTTATGCGGAAGACAGCAAGGTATTCGAGGAAAAGTTCGCCCACCTGGTGAAGCTGATCGAGCACAGCCACAGGATGACCGTGTTCACCGGTGCAGGAGTTTCCACGCTCAGCGGCATACCCGATTTCAGGGGCAAGCACGGTGTGTACAACGATCCCTGGCAGGGAATGGACGTGGAAGAGATAATCTCCATGACGTTCTTCCGCAGGGAGCCGGGAATCTTCTACAAGTGGGCAAAGGACGTATGGTACAGGCTTGAGGATTACGAGCCCAACATCGTACACAGGACGCTTGCGCTGATGCAGGAAAAGAGGATGCTTGAGGCCGTGTATACGCAGAACATCGACATGCTGCACCAGAAGGCAGGATCACGCAATGTCTATGAGGTCCACGGAAGCCCCGAGTACCATCACTGTACGCGCTGCGGAGCCGGATATACCTATAAGGAGATTGCCCCGATAGTGCTCCGGGATGAGGTTCCCTTATGCAAAAAGTGCGGGGGAGTGATAAAGCCGGACATCATATTCTATGAGGAAAGCCTGAACGAGACCGTCCTCAACCGCGCATGGGAGGACTTCTCCAGATCGGATCTGTGCCTGGTGCTTGGATCATCGCTTACGGTGCAGCCTGCGGCATCGCTTCCCATACTTGCAAGACGCAACGGTGCGGACATCGTGATAGTCAATGCACAGAGCACGCCTCAGGACAGCACGGCCACGTTGCTGTTCAAGGACCTCCTGCAGACATTCGAGGCCCTCGACGCCTGGCTGAAGTCCAAATAGTTTCTGCCGACATATTGAATAATAGTCCAATACACAGTATTTTCTCTTTGGGTTTTAGAAGAAAATGACACAGCACAACGACAACATAAGGAACATCGCCATAATTGCGCACGTCGACCACGGCAAGACCACCCTGGTCGATGCTCTTTTCCGCCAGAGCGGCGTGGCATCGGATGATACCGACCGCATCATGGACAGCGGCGCCATCGAGAGGGAAAGGGGAATAACCATAAATGCAAAGAACTGCGCCATCAGATGGAAGGGCAAGAAGATAAACATCATCGACACTCCGGGCCATGCGGATTTCGGAGGAGAGGTCGAGCGCGGACTGTCCATGGTGGACGGAGTCATCCTGCTTGTGGATGCAGCCGAAGGTCCGCTTCCGCAGACACGTTTTGTGCTTGAGAAGGCACTTGAGAAGAATCTGGCCGTCATAGTGGTCATCAACAAGATCGACCGTCAGGATGCAAGGCCGGAGGAAGTGCTCAACGAGGTCTACGACCTGCTCCTGGAGCTGTCCAACAACGAGGACATGCTCGAGGTTCCCGTGTTCTACGCAAACGGAAGGGCCGGTTTCTGCTCCACAAAGCTCAACGACCCCGATGCAAAGAACATCTATCCGCTTCTTGATGCCGTGGTGGATTTCATGCCGTCACCGTCATATGACGATTCCGAGCCGTTCCAGATGCTGGTTTCGGACCTTTCATACAACGATTACCTCGGACGTCTTGCCGTCGGAAAGATCATCAACGGCAGCGCATCGGTAAACGACAGCCTTGTCTGCATCAACGAGAAGGGCGAGCATGTACCCCTCAGGGTCACCAGGCTTCAGGTCTACAACGGACCCACGTTCACGCCTGCAGACCATGTCGAGCCCGGTGACATCGTGGTTCTCTCTGGAATCGACAACGTCTCCATCGGAGACACCATCTGCACAAAGGACTACGCCAAGGCACTGCCCAGGATCCATGTCGACGAGCCTACGGTTTCCATGCTGTTCTCCAAGAATATCTCGCCGCTGGCCGGCAAGGACGGAAAGCAGCTCACCTCCGCCAAGATCTGGGACAGGCTGTGCAAGGAAGCCCTGCGCAACGTTTCCATCCAGGTGGAGAAGAATGCCGATGACTCGTTCACCGTCAAGGGCCGCGGAGAGTTCCAGATTGCAATCATAGTGGAGCAGATGCGCCGCGAAGGCTTCGAGCTCTGCGTCGGAAGACCCAAGATCATCTTCAAGACGGATGCACAGGGCCGCAAGACCGAGCCCATGGAGTACCTGCTGATCGACTGTCCCGAGGAGTATTCAGGTACCGTCATGCAGGCCCTGTCACAGCGCAAGGCCATGATGAGCAACATCGTCTACGGCGACAATTCACGCGTGAAGATGGAGTTCCATATCCCGTCACGCGGACTCATCGGCTACAGGGATGAATTCCTGACGGATACCCGAGGATACGGAATCATGAACAGTTCTCTGGAAGGTTATGAGCCGTACAAGGGCGATTTCCCCGACAGGGCATCCGGATCCCTCATCTGCGACCGCGCAGGCGATGCTGTTGCATACGGAATCTGGGAGCTGGAGGACCGCGGACGCTTCTTCATCGTGCCGGGAGATCCTGTGTATGAAGGAGAGGTAGTAGGCGAGCGCAACAGGGAAGGAGATCTCCTGCTGAACCCGACACGCACCAAGAAGCTGACCAACCTGCGTGCATCAGGCCATGACGAGGCCGTTGCCCTCACTCCGGTGTCAAAGATGACGCTTGAACAGGCCATCCGCTTCATCAAGGACGATGAGCTTGTGGAGGTGACTCCGCATGCGGTGCGCATGTGCAAGAAGATCCTGGACAGCCAGAAGAGACGCATCATGGAGAACAGGGGCTACATTCCCGAGTGCCTGACGTAAACATATTCACTTGGTAGACGATGCATTTCCGTGCTATAATGTCTGCAAATCAATACTCGTAGGAGAAAAATCGATGAACAAGAAAGTTTTCGCAATCATTCTTATCGTATGCCTCGCTTTCGGCGTTGCATTCGCAGCAAAGGCATCAGGACTTAAGGTCGGCGCCCAGCTCGGTTACGGTGGATTCTCATTTACGATCACCGACAAGGACGATACCAAGAATTATCTGAATATCGCTGACGGCGGTTTCTATTTCGCAGTTGACGGCAAGTACGAGTTTGCAAAGAACATTTCTGCAAAGGCAGAGTTCGGCGCAATCATCATGGGAAAGTCATCCTGGACGGTCAGCTACAACGGCGCTAAGCAGACCTTTAAGGCAGATGCATTCCCCATCCACTTCTCGATCTATGCAGGAGCTGAGTACTGCATCGAGATTTCAAAGGAATTCTGTGTCGATCTGGGCGTCGGTTTCGATGTCCTGATGGGCAAGATGGCCGACAACGACAGCGATGCAGAGTCCTTCAACGCTGCAATGGGTCCGGCTCTTGAAGCTGATGCAGAGTATCACATCAACGACAACTTCAAGGTTGCAGTCGGTGGAAAGTTCGCATGGCATCCCATCAACACGAACAAGGATATCACTGAATTCATCAAGTGGCTTGAGGATGAGGACACGGTTACCAATTTCGGTTATCAGGTCTATGCAGGCTGCACATACGCATTCTGATTCTGATCGGAATTCATTTCGCCGGACGGTTCTCCCGTCCGGTTTTTTTTGTAAAACGGTGTAACCGATGCATCTGTTTTCAGTTTTAGTTAACGGAAAACAAAAATCTCAAAGGAGAATAACAATGAAAAAGAAAGTTTTCGCAATCATTCTTATCGTCTGCCTCGCATTCGGCGTCGCATTCGCAGCAAAGGCATCCGGACTCAGAGTCGGTGCCCAGGCAGGTTACGGCGGATATTCACTGCAGTTCACTGACAAGGAGAACGCCAAGAACTTCATCAGGATGTCCAACGGTGGTTTCTATTTTGCCGGTACAGCTGAGTATGCCTTATCACCCGAGCTTTCTGCAAAGGTTGAGGCAGGTGTCAACACAATGGGCAAGGTCAGAGGAACCGTTTCATATGACGGCAAAGAGGAGTCAATGGACGCAACGAAAGCTTCACCCATCAACTTCGCACTTTATGCCGGTGCACAGTACTGCATCGAGATTTCCAAGCAGTTCTGCATTGACCTCGGAGCAGGTTTTGATGTCCTTATGGGTAAGATGGCTCCGGATGATGATGACAATGAGTCATTCAACGCCGCAATGGGTATCGGACTTGAGGCTGCCGCTGCATATCATGTCAACGACAACATCAAGGTCAGCCTCGGCGGAAAGTTCGCATGGCACTTCATCAACACAAACAAGGATCTTGATTCCTTCATTAAGGAAATCAGTGACAATGCTGTCACAACAAACTTCGGTTTCCAGGGATACGCAGGCGTTTCATATGCTTTCTGATTCCGATCAGTTTCTTTTTCCGGACGGTCCGCCGTCCGGTTTTTTTTGCCCAAGTGGTAAAAAGATGGTAATCCACTTTCTGTTAAGTGTTTACTTAAAGTCCGCCGGCACGATAAGTAAAATAGCAAAATTAATGGTTTTTGACACAATTTTTATATGACTTCCCGGTTGCGGCATGCCCGTAAGTGGTCTATTTTTTACTCAAAGGTGGTAAGTTTTCCCAAAAACAAGCCTATTTAAAGGGAAAAGTGGTAAAAAATGACAGGTGAGTACAGAAACACCATCGATGAGAAAGGCAGACTCATGATTCCTCCCAAACTCAGGGAGCAGCTGGGCAGCTACACCGACCTCATGCTCACCAAATCCACTGACGATTCCCTCTGGCTGTATACAAAGGAAGACTTCGAGGCCCTGAACAGGGAAGTCAACTACGGACCTCTCGCGGTTTTCAACAAGAAGGCGAGGCTGATAGACATGATGGTCATATCTCCCGCCAGAGAGGTGGAGCTTGACAAGACCGGAAGACTCAGCATCCCGCAGGTCCTGAGGGAGTTTGCGGGACTTGAGCCCAAGTCGGAATGCGTGATTCTGGGTTCCATGTCCAAGATCGAGATCATCAGCGCCAAGAAGTATGAGGAGATGATGATCCAGTACAAGGACATGCTCGGGGATCTGGGTGACGAGCTCAGCACCCAGAGGATGGGCAGGTGATGCAGTACGTCCATTATTCGGTGATGCAGAACGAGGTCCTCTCATTCCTGAATCCCGGGGACAAAGAGGATCTGCTTGTCGACTGCACCCTCGGAGAGGGCGGACATTCCAACCTCTTCCTGCAGCGTTATCCCAAGTTGCACGTAATCGGTCTGGATCGCGACTGCAGGATCATGGAGAAGGCAAAAAACAGGCTGGCTCCATACGGCGACAGGTTCCAGGCACGGAACATCTGGTTCGACGAGTTCTGGAAAAACTACGACGGACCTGCCGTGGACTACGTGCTGTTCGACCTGGGGATAAGCGTCTTCCACTACGAGGAATCTGGAAGAGGCTTCAGCTTCAAGCGCAGTGAAAAGCTGGACATGAGGCTGGATTTGGACGGAGCGCTTGATGCGGCGCAGGTGGTGAATACCTACGACGAGAAGAGCCTTGCGGACCTGATCTACAACTACGGCGAGGAACGGTACTCCAGAAGAATCGCCGCTGCAATCTGCAATTACAGGCAGACAAAGCAGATAGAGTACACGGATGAGCTTGCTGACATCATCTGGGACGCCGTCCCGAATGAGTACAGACATAGAAGGATCCATCCTGCGACCAAGACATTCCAGGCTCTCAGGATCGAGATCAACGGTGAGCTTGACCGCATTGAACCTGCTCTTGAAGGTGCGGTCAAGGCCCTGAAGCCCGGGGGAAGGATAGCGGTGATAACGTTCCATTCCCTGGAAGACAGGCCGGTGAAGTGGTTTTTCAAGAATCACGAGAACATTCTCGAGATCCTTACCAAGAAACCACTGGAACCGACGCAGGAGGAATGCGATGCAAATCCGCCTTCAAGGAGTGCAAAGCTCCGCGTGGTGGAGAAGCTCGGGAAGGAAAGGGATCCTCTGAAGAAGAGGAACAAATACAGGGACTGAGAAGAGGTATAGGGATATGAAAAACGCTAGGATTGAAAAAGCTCTGATAGTATTTACGATACTGTTCATAAACATCTGTCTGCTCATTCCCGTCTGGCAGGCAGCCAGGAACACCCAGCTCAGGCTTGAGCTTTCGGGAATAGAGCTGGAGCTGAAGGAAAAAGAGGAGCAGAAGATGATTCTTGCTGCTTCAATTGCCAGAAAGACCACTCCGGAGTACCTGATAGAGCAGGCTGCGGTCCAGAACATCGTGTTCACTCAGATCAGGTCCGATTCTTCTTCTCTTGTTGCAAAGGCTGAGGACAACGTGAGATAATAAATACGGCAGAAGGAGGGGATATGGCACGGGCCAGTTATGACGACTGGAACTTCATGGGCGAGGTGCATACCGAGGATCAGCGTGTCCGAGGCTCCAGGTCCGGCAAGAACCGTCAGCTGAACAGTCAGCGCAATTCATTCATATTTCTCTGCATAGTCATCCTCCTGACCCTTATGGGTCTTGTCTGCGTATACTCGGCAAGCTTTGAAATGGCCGTAGCCAACGGCCTTCCGCATTATCACTACCTGATGATGCAGGGCATATATGTCGGCATCGGAGTTGTCCTGATGCTGTTCGTGAACCTGATTCCGGAGGCGGGACTCAAAATCCTGTCGCCGGTCATGTTCTTCCTCTGCATGGTGGCTCTTGCCGTTGACATCATCCTGAGAAAGACGATCCTCATGACTCCAGACACAATTAATTTCCTTTTCCTGTCTGGAGTTATGTATATGTCACTGTATTTTGCCGGAAGAGGAAACAGGATCGGTCGCGTGCGTCAGATCATACCGCCTCTGGTGGGCTGCATCATAACCATGGTGCTGATTCTGGTCCAGAGGAACTTCTCCTATGCACTGATGTATCTTGCCATGATGGTCACCATGTTCGCCGCAGGCGGCGTGGGACTGTTCGGCGTGATCCTGTTGCTTCTGTATGCGGCCGTTCCCACGGCTTGCATCATTTTCTCCAAGTCCGAGCGTATCCTCGCCGTGGCTGAGTTCCTTATCCCCGGATTCGGAACCAATCCGCGTGCAGCCGGTGTACTGACTGCGAAATCTGCAATCGCCAGCGGCTCATGGTTCGGAAAGGGTCTGGGCGGAGGAGTATACAAGGGCGTCCTGGAAGACATAGCCGGAAACAATATCCTTGCCAACATATCGGAGGAGCTTGGTTTCTGGGGTGTCATCCTCATCATATTATTCATTGCATTCTATGCATTTGTAGGTTATTCCGCGGCGAGAAACGTGCGCAGGCACAACGGATTTCTGTCCAACCTCGCAATCGGTATCACCACGATGGTCGTGTGGCAGTTCCTGCTCAACATCGCCTGGGTCCTGGGCCTGATTCCCGGCAAGGGACTCCCGCTTCCGTTCTTCTCATACGGAATCGGAATAATCCCCGTTCTGCTCGAAAGCGGAATCCTGTACAGGATAACCAGAACCAAGGCAGACGGTGCGGAAGGAGAGCATCTGATAGACACGATACAGGACGAGCTCATGTTCCCGGAGAAATACGAATTTGAGAACCGCTGAGAAGATACTGTTTGTCCTGGTGCTCGTGCTCATCGTAGCCGGCGCCTACATTGCCCTCAGGAATATCGATTTCTTCAACATTGAGGAAATCGATGTTTCTGTATCCGGGCCCGTGACGAATGTCCCGGCGGACATGCAGCGCATCATCAACCCGCTCAAGGGGCTCAACATCTTTGAAGTCAGTACGGGAAAGATCAGGAAGTCCCTTGAGGCTTTCGATGGCGTAAAATCGGTCAAGGTAAGCAGATTCTACCCTGACAAGCTGATAATAGACATCGAATACGACGACGTGGCCCTCCGGTCATACAGCATTTCCGAAGACGGTGAGATCACGTATTACTTCATCCACGACGACATCCTTGAGATCGTGGGCCAGACCACATGGGAGAGCTTCGACAAGCTGGGAGTTGTGGAGATCAACCCTGCCTATGCACAGATGATCCTCAAGTGGGGCTCCGACGAGGGCTTCAGGGCAATGGTCGGGATGGGTCAACATTTGGCTGACGGGAACTTGATAACAAGTATGAAATACGATAATAATATGGGTAACGAATTCGGAAGGCTCGTTATCGATTTATCATCGCTCAACTCGGTTCTCTACGTCAGGGAGCAGGTTAGCGTCCGGCGCCTGGATGAGATGCTGGAGATCATCAGTAGCCAGTTTTCCGCGGGTGGTGCGTCGGTCGTTTATGACCTTTATGCAAACACCTGGGTCAAAAGGACTTAGGAGGTGGGCATGGCTTCTGAGAGAATAATGATGGGATTGGACATCGGCTCCTCATGGGTAAGGGCCGTGGTCGGATCACTGTCAAAAGACGGCCAGCTCATGGTCGACAGCATCTGCGAGCGTCCCAGCGAGGGAGTCCGCTCAGGTGTCGTAGTCAATGTCGAGCAGACCCTCAAGACGATTTCATCCGTCATACAGGAAGCAGAGCTGCAGGCAGGTGCGGAAGTACAGAGCGTCATCACGGGTGTGGGCGGAGCTTCTGTAGGAGGCACACAGTCCCAGGGAGTCGTCGGAATCAACACCAAGGATCTTGAGATTTCCTCGAACGACATCTATCACTCGCTTGAGGTCGCCAGGGCATTCGAGCTTCCGGTGGACAGGGAAATCCTGCATACGCTGGTCCAGGACTTCTCCGTTGACGGCAAGAGCGGCATCAAGGATCCCGTGGACATGACGGGCCACAGGCTTGAGAGCAAGGTGCTGATAGTCACAGGATCTGCCAGCAACTGTTCCAACACAAGAAAGACGCTCCAGAGGGCCGGAATCAACACTTCCAGGCTGGTTCTGTCTTCACTTGCCGATGCAGAAGTAGTGCTGAGCGCCGACGAGAAGGAGATGGGCACCATCCTCATCAACCTGGGCGGCTCCACGGCAAACATGATCGTGTACCAGAACGGCTCACCGTACTACGTCGGCGGCGTTGATCTGGGATCAGGAAGCGTCACCAACGACATCGCATACATGCTCAACAAACCCAAGATGGTTGCCGAGCAGGTCAAGGTGGAGAGCGGAAGCTGCTACATCCCCAACGTCCAGGCGGACGAGAAGGTGATTATCCCGCAGGTTGGCGGTCTTCCGGCAATACAGATGCCCAAGAGCGAGCTCTGCAAGATAATCGAGCCACGCATGGCTGAGATATTCTCACTTCTGAAGAAGGACCTCGATTCCAAGCTTCCTCCCGCAACCTACGGCGGCGGCGTGGTGCTTGTGGGCGGCGGTTCACTACTTTCAGGCGTGACCGATCTTGCATCGGAGATATTCAGGATGCAGGCCAGGATAGGTTTCCCGGAGGCTCTTCCGGGACTGGACAGGTCCTACATCAACCCCAAATACACGACGGTGCTCGGACTTCTCAAGACCGAGGCCAAGAAAGCTGGTTCCGCTTCAGGAAACAGAAACAAGATGGATAAGAGAGCAGCGAAGTCGGGAGGCCTCTTCGGCAAGATTTCCGGCTTCTTCAAGACGATAATCTGAGAGGATTGAAATGGATTTCGGAATTATTGAAGATTTGCTTCATGATGAACAGACCCCACCTACCGACATCAAGGTAATCGGTGTCGGCGGAGGCGGTGGAAACGCCATAAACAGAATGATCGAGAGCGGACTCAAGAAGG
>Ga0265298_10003402_pt1 | contig 21067 bp, 54 predicted proteins | sample AusTroGonzalo_MG_3_FD_193486 | JGI IMG/M metagenome (GOLD analysis project Ga0265298, IMG submission 193486) | Bovine rumen microbial communities from tropical cattle in Woodstock, Queensland, Australia - Gonzalo_01 | ecosystem: Host-associated > Mammals > Digestive system > Stomach > Rumen ... | reverse complement strand
CGGTAATACTCAAGACTTAAAGCATCATAACGAGCTTCCTGCTGTGCGTCTCTGTACACATGCTTCATAAGCAGGACGCCGAGGACAAAAACTCCGACAAACATAACTCCCATAAAGATGATTGCGAGAACGATATAAACGATATCCATGTGTCATTCCTCCCTCAATGTGAAGTATCCGTAAAGACTTTTGCTACCGCTGTTCCATGTGTCGTAGTACTTTCCGTCCACGCATGCGACCTCGTGATGCGCCACATTCAGGATGTAAGTACCTTTCTTGTGGCTTTCGGCAAACTCATCGACCGTCGGACGAAGCGATCCATTCTTAACCGAGACGCCGTTGTAGTCGAACCCAAGTTTGTCGAGGATCTCTTTGCGCAACGCAAGGTCGCAATCGAAGATGTTCGATACCTGATGCTCCCGGCAGAACGGAATCATCTTGTCGAACGCTTCGAGCCATGTGCAACCAAGCGCCTTGGATAATGCGCGGATCGTGCAATCTCCGTACTTGTCTTTGATGTCTTTCTTATTGGGTTGATAATAGACGTACCGGCTTTTCTTCTGCATGTGATTTACTCCTTTCTGTGCGCTTCGATCCAGAAATTGGGACCAGTTCCTTCCACTATATATGTCATCAGCTTTCCGCCGATAACAAACGCCAGTGTAGGATCCATACCTTCCTGACGGATTTTCTTGCCGTTCTTCTGGCAGTACTTGATGAACGTCAGGTTGTCAGGAAAAAGTTTCACGAGCGCTTTAACAACGCTCGTGAACTCTATGATCTCTTCGGACGACAGGCGCCGTTTCATAATTCCGCTTGAGCGGAACTGCTTCCATCCGTCAGGGGTTATGTTTGCTATGCACCAACTGTCCGCTTCTGTCTTGGGTTTGCGATAGGGAAGCGGTTCAATCAATCAAATCACCTCTTTCCGAACTCTGCACAATCGTCTAACATTCTGCTTGTTTGCACAACCATGAGCGCCCACTTCTGCATAAGATCGGAGTGGATCGCATCGTCTTTCACCGGCGCATCCTTTGCACGATTGCGAATTGTGTTTACCGCCTGCTCCATGAAGTCACACCAATCGATAATCTTGATCTTGTTCTGAATGGTTCGCTTGGCAAGTGGCGGGAGGTTGATTTCCTGTTCGATAGTCATTTCTGGAATACCATACCAATTGTCAGTACCCACGTTCGTATCCTCCTTGCATAAACTTATCAAGGCGTTTCCACGATTTATGTTTTCTGTAATGATATCGATATCGTCTGGGTCACATGCGCCACCGCACAGGAGATGGCCGTCCGACCATGCGCTGTATGTTTCGCCTTCCATAAACCGCATCAGGCTTGCCCAACAATCACACAACGTTTCGATATCGGGGTAAAAATGCCGTTCATACACATCTTCCGTTCCGGTATAATATGATGGCTCCATGTTGTACCGTTCACGATAGAAACGCAGTTCAATACTCATGCTTAATCCCTCCAAATTTCGTTTTCCTGTGCAATATCAAACACAACTTCGTCATAGTCCGGATCAGCATCAAGTGTTCCGCACTCCCATTTGCTGTTCAGTTCATCCAGACAGCACTGTATGAACTCGTCTTCGTCCATCGCACCGAAATCAAGGCATTCGATATAACATTCAATCGCGTTCTCGATGTTTCCGCGCCAGTAGCAGCGTTCCATTTCATGGAACACGAAGTTAATCTCAAGCGGAGTAAACTCCACCTGTTCTCCATTGTCTCTTGTGAATATATACCCTATGCCGTTCTTGTTCTCTGTGTACTCCATCGTGTCCCATTCTCCTTTCTCACCAAGACGACACATAGTACAGCGCTTCAGTATTGAAGTCTGTGCTTGCGAGAATCGTGTCGATCATTTTGATCGTGTCTCGCAGATCATCAAAGTACCACTCGTCATACGCAGTGTCGCCAAAGAAAAATCCCGACTGTGTCGGAAGTAAATCGTCCGCTTTGTCGGGATCCTCAAGCACCTGACGTGCCAGTTCTCGAAGTTTTTGCAGGTCGCTGATTGTCAATTCACGATGCGCATCGCAATCATCTTCTCCATCTTGGACATTCTCCACAAACCACTTGTGGATTGCATTGGCTTTTCGCCAGTATGCAACTTCCTCTGTGGTATGAATAAATCCGTACTTATCACTGTCAGCAAGCTTACTATAGAAGTCAATGTATTCTTGCTTCGGAAGATCATATCCGCACCACTCTTCGAGCGATTTTGTGTAATCCGGATGATTGCGCTTGTACTGCTCAAAATCTAATAAATGCGCTACTGCCCACGCATCATTCAGTGTCGCACCATTGCACCGCTTCATCCTGTAGATAGACATATCCAGACCCATAATTACCACCCTGCCTTTCTGCGTTTTGTGTTTGCTTCCTTGAACCAATCGAAGATCTGCTTTACTTTCTCATTGTTCGGGTATGTCCAGTACGTCATGCCTTCATCATCCTTGTCGCAGGACAAGAACGTAACCCCGAGATGAAAAAGGGTCTGTTCGAGTTTCCGGTTGTAAGTGCGCAGTGTTGCCATGATTATTTGATCTCCTCTTCTTCAATGTAAATGTAGTTGTCGGAATCAAAACCCGTCGCATTCAGTATTGCGCGTCGAACTTGATACTCGCATGTGCTGTCATCTGATTCCAAAGTGTCTGCGTACCCAAACGCAACTCCGCCACCGCCATAATGTCCGACGGCGATAATGAATTCGCTCTTCTCGTTATCGAAGAATCCATCGATGCGCTTAATACCGTACCATCCGCCACTATCCTGATGCTTCTCCGGGTCTGTACTTGCTTCAAGACGATCGCTCTCGCATAAAGAGAATGACTTCGTCCGATCCTCGAGGAGTTCTTTAGCGATCCGCTCACTCGCATCCGCAATGGTGGCATACCATTTCTTCGGACGATAATTTTTGACAATTTCGTAGAGAGCGTATTCGATGGCAATCAGAGTCGAGTTGCTGTAATCATCATAGTCGATGTCACACACAAGCGAACCCTCAATCTGACCGTCGCGATAGTCAAGGAAGTCTTTGACTTCTCTCAGCATATCGAATGCCATCTTCTCCATGCTCCTAACAGATTTGGAACCGGCACCGTAGTGAATGGTGTCGGTTCCGTAGTCAGGATCTTCGCTCGTGAATGAGCAGTTCAACATGGAATACAGTCCGGTGTTTACGTACTCGATGGTCGTGTCGTTGTCGTAGCAATACTTGAAATTCCGTGTGATTTTCTCCATTGTGATTCTCCTTTCTCTATTAAGCCACTCCGCTGATTGTGGAAACCGCATTCAAGCGGTTCCACTTAGAAGCAGACATCCCGAGGATGTCGTATCCGATCGACTCCATTTCTGTGGAGCGGTCATAGGACTCAACATCCTGCGCATACCTTGTGACAGCGTTTGCCATGCCGTACATGGTAAGGTCTCCGCCACGGATCAGATAGTCGAGGATGCCGGTGCCTTCAGGCTTGGTGAATCCGAACTCTGTTCCGGCTAGTTCGATCATTGCAGGAATGTTGGTCGTCTTGATCTCCGCTCCCTTTGCAAGGCGCATCATCTCGACCACTTTGTCGAACCGAGTCTGGTCAACGATCGCACGGACGGTGTCGCGCACCTTCGCCATCAGCGCAATGTTGTCAAGCCGTACCGTTTCGTCCGTATACAGGCTGTAGTCTTCGGAAGCAATGTTCTTGCGACCGACGTGACGGCGCTTGGTAGCTGCATCGTTCACGACCATACCGTTCTTGCACACAAGCCGGTACACCAGAGGCTGAATCTCCATATTTCCACATCCAACCTCGCTGTTGGAGATGATCAGACCGGACTGAACAATATCTCCCGGCACAACCTCTGTTGTCAGGCGAGGATTGACCACCTTGATGTACATCTTCCGGTCTGTAATCTCGCAGGACTCGATCCGCGCATCCTTCATGTCAGCGATAATCGGCAGAACGGTCTGCGCGATCTCGAAGTTGTCGATGGGGTAGTACTTATCGGACAGAAGCGCCCTCATGTTGCCATACAGGGTGCGGACCATGTATGATTTCGGATTCTTCTGGAACCAACTGTTCACATTGTGCGCAAGCAGTTCGGGATTCTCATGGCGCATCCTGTCGTAGTATCCGGCAGGAATTCCAAGTTTTGCACCGATCTGGTCGTGTGCGATCTCGTTCACACCAAGGATCGTTGTCGTGTTGGTTTGGTCATTGAACAGACTCATCATCGCGCCGTCAGTTCCCATGTCAAATGTCATCCGCCGGGTGTCCACAATGTAGTCTTTCTTCGCATTCATCTGGTTCTGGATTTCCTGTGCAAAATCAACGAGCGTCTTACCAAACTTCATAATCTTTTTCCTCCTCTTAATTCAGTCGTTAGTGTTTGTTACAGCCTTGAGTCTGTTGATGCAATATTGCACATCCTTATAGCGATCTGGATCTTTGCAATAAGGATGATTACAACCGTAGAAATTAAGGTCGCTCAGTTCGTTGTTGAGTTTATAGCACTCAAGAATCTTGATAATCTTTTCAAGTGTCTTCATTGCAATCGTGATCCGCATTGTCATGCCCTCCTTGTTGGTTTGATGTATACGTGTTCAATGGAATACCATGCGTTCGGTTCGGTCTGTACACATGCGCTATCGATCAGCTGATGGTATTCATTCAGGCTTTCAATAATACTGTGTTCAATGTGCCGTGCGAACGCATCAAACGTTCTGCGCTTGGGGATATCGTTTTCGATCTGGCAAGCAAACCCCTCACAACTGTCATATGGGGTTCCGTCCCACAGATTGTCATACCCTTCGCGCTCTCTCACGAATAGATTGCAACAGATGAAAGATCCTTCGCCGTCATATTCGTGGATAAACTCAAGTTTGCAGTTGCCGAAGAACACCGACCCAAGATAATTGTGACTCAGCCATTTGTTAGGCTTGCGCATAATTGTCTTGAACTGTTCTTCCGTCATATCCCACTGGAAGTCAATGTTTGCTTCAGTGCATAAGAACTCATAACGATCTGTGTCTTTGTACTGTGGATTGTTTTTCATTTCTCGCATACACAGATCATATGCATCACCTTTACATTCCTCAAAGTCAATGCCTTGGCAGAGAAGCCTTCCGTTACCATGATCATATATCTCGCAAACGTAAACCTTCATGTTATGCTCCTTTCCTCGGCTGTGCATGAATGCCGAACTGGTTCCAACAAATTTCCTCAACTTCCTCATCCGTCAGCACTCGCAGAACCTTGATGCGTTCTGCAATCAGCCAACGACCAAACGCATTGGGGTTTGTGGTGTACCAGTAATATCCGCCATATGGAATGTGGCGCAGGCAGGCTTTCTGTGCATTGAATTTATACAACTCGTTACCAGACTTGCTTGGCGTAATGCCGTTGCGCCGTGCTTCGATTGTCCAATTCTTGTCTGAACACACTTCACACTCTGCCCATACTGTGTCAGGCTTCATGTATTTAATTTTTCCGTTCTCCTTGATTCCGATATGCGGTGCATATGGCGCCTCAGACAGATGCCACCCGGGTCGATAGGCGAGTGGTCCAAGTTTCGATTTAACCTTTCCGCTCTCTGTGCGCTCTCCTTCTTTTGCCGTCAACCATTCCCCAACCGGAATCTCCTCATTGGCAAAAACAAAGAGCGGATGAAGTTTTCCGCTCTTATCCATACGGAACTGCTTGTATGCAATCATTTTTTTTGTTGCTCCTTTCTGTTTCTGTGGTGGTTGGTGGTGGTGTTCATGGTTCACACAAAAGCATAATTACTGATCCATTCCTCACGCTCCTCTTGTGTCATTGTTTGCCATTCTTCCGGACTCCATGCCTTAAGCATATCGAGTGCCATTGTTAGCGCATCTTGTGCGGTAATGCTGGTCGTTACATTGATCAGAAACTCCATTACATCAACAAGATCATCCGTCACCATTAATAATCACCGTTCCTGTCACTGCATTCTGCCTTGCCGTCCATCAGATCCGTCAGAATGTTGAAATAGCGGTTACGCTCATGCCCTTCGCTGTTCTGAGCGCAGTCCATGTAGAATCGCATCGCTTCGCCACGATCTCTGCTCTCGGTTTTGCCATAACAGGTAATCGTGACCATGTCCTTTTTTCTCAATCCCATCTCCTCCTCAATATTCGTAGTCGATAACATCGCCATAGTCTTCCCAATGTTCCGGTGGAATCAGTTCATCACCGGATAAATTCCACCACTGACCGCAGTTCGGACATTCACAAGCACCGCAATACTCGTTAATCAGCTGAATACGCTTACCGCAGTTGCAGATTCCGCTTGCTGGTTCACGGTATGACCAACTGTTTTTGTGAACCTTGTTGAACCGGTATGGAAACTTCTCCGGGTGTTCAAGGCACCATGCGTAGTTCTGCTGTGCTGTATCGTTCATCTGGTCATACAGCGCATTTCCGTTCTCATCACAAGGGAAAGCATATCCACCAGATGAATCGACATAAAACAGTATTTCGTACTCGGTCTTTGTTACTCTCTCACTCGGTTTAAAGTCCTTAATCATTTCAAACGCCCTCTTCGCAGATCCAATTTCTCATCATATAGTCGAGAATTCCTTCAGATCCTGTGAATGTGTAATCCCAATTGTCCGGATATGGAGTGTGCAACTCGTAGTACTTGTCATCGTCGTTGTCAACCTCATCCGCAGTTTCATAGATCGCATTGATCACATCATTCGGATCTTCGCTTTCCACAAGGTCGCGTTCGTCCGGCCCATCTCCGACAACATCCAACGCAAGACAAAAGTTTCTTACCATTTCCGTTCCTCCTTATCCAATCTTATTGATCCGTTCGTTGATCAGTTCAATCAGTTCGTGATACTCCATGTCCTTATACAGCTCAGACAGCGTGATTCCGATACACAGATGGAACGACTCTTTCAAACAGCGTTCACAATAGTCCATGCATTCCTCTGCCTTCGCTATAATTTCCTCATAGGTTGCGGTTACAGGTAACTTTTCGCTGTCCTCTTCCTCTGTGTGGAACTCCATGCACTCAATCAGCGCATCATAGATTGCTTCGTACTGTTCTTCCGTGATTTTCTCTTCTTCTTCGCTCGTCAGACAATCGCTGATGATTGCATAGTCATCAAGATCGTCCATGCAAGCGCCGACAGAAACAATCACTTCGTCCTCGGTGCGTTCGATGCACATACCCTGCAATTCTTTATTCCATCCGTGCCATCCGGTTGTGAACCGATCTCCACTTGCGATTGCTTCACGCAGAATCTTCTCAGGGTCATCGTACATATCTCCGATTCCCCAAGATCCCCAATTGTAAAACTCGTCCGACAGATCCTTCGGAGGAGGAAGGGGTTCAAGACGTTCGTTGTTGCAGATCAGAATCAGTTCCTTTCCGATATCCTCGGCAGGGAAGGGGAGTTCGCCGTGGTCTTCCTCATATGCTTTTGCATCTGCGATTGCCTGTTCAACCGTTACGCCCTTATAGGATTTCTTGTCACATCCACTCTTGTAGAGCAGATCAAGTGTATACTCGCGGATCGTCATTGCTTACTCCTCCTTACTCCATTGGTTTACTGACAGGAACAACCTGCCACATACAATAGTCATAACGTGACGGATCTTCGTATGTAAGATCATTCTCCCAGACCATTTCAGCCCATCCCTCGTCCTCATGGCATTCGCATTCGTCAACCATGAGCGTTCTGTCGTCCTCATCCCATGTGGATTGTTCTTGTTTCTCCGCTTCCATACATTTACGATACCGTTTGCCAACGTATTTGTTCGCCGATTCCTCATCCGTGAATAATACAACTTCTGTGTCAGGATCGAAGTTATATGTTGTAACCACTGCGTATTCCATACTCACACCCCCTCAAATTCCATCCAGACTCTGCCATGCCGTTTGCCTTCGAGTGGAATGAACGGCGAACACGGCTCAACATTTGTCAGCAGGTATGCGTGTTTCTCTGTTTGATTGTTCTTCCAATCGTACTTGCTTCCATCCGGAATGCAGGCAGGTTCTTTGTAATGATCACGCCATGCTTTCTCGCCAAGCACCAGAACGTGCTGAACGATTTCTGCGGAACATCTCACAACAGGTTTGCCGTGTCCGGTTTCGGCAATTAAAACTCGGCGACCTACCAGACCGCCGAGTGTGTTTCTTGCCCTTGTTTCGTACCGTTTCTTTCCGGTAATGATCAGATCAACGAACGGAATTTCTTTTGTGTTAATGAAAACAATCGGTGTCATCTTCGATCCCTCCTTAAAATATAAAGCAACTGCAAGGTTCGCCATCTTCTGTAAACCTCGCATAGTTATCTTCGCGGTCATTGAACTGCTCAAGAAACTCTTTGCAATTCCCTTTGTAGTGTCCGCCAACTTCTCTGTACCATACGAAATCTCCGTTGATGTCGTGCTGAATCTGTGCGTAAGCAAACAGGATATTGTCGCACGGCATATCAACATCGAAATCAAAGAACATACAGGTCAGTTCACTATCATTGTTATAATCAAAGTACTCGTCCTCAACCTTCTTGATGAGTTCGTCTGTGGTTGTGATCATTGTGATTTCTCCTCTCTTAATCGTAGTCAACGTAGTACCAACCGGTTCTGCCATCTACGCAATCATCTTTCTCGTCTTCTTCCGGATCGTAATATCCGGAATGTGCCATATGCTCTCCGGTAATATCGTCGAGCATATCTGCAATCATGTCTGCAAGTTCTTCTGTGCGACACAGGATCTCGTCCGCATCAGCGTAATACCAGACGTCAACGCTGTTTGTTGCCCAATCCTCTTCCTGCGGAAGATGCTTTACAAATCTGTACCATACATTCTCAAATACATGAGATTCAAAATCGAACCGCTCTTCTGCGTCTGTGCTGTTAATGTATTCTGTGATGTTCATGTTGTATCGTGCCATCGTTATCTCACCTCACATTCTGTAGTCAGTTGTCTTGCCGTTCTCGTCCTCTACCTGTACCAGAGTCAGTTCCCAATCGTCCTCATGGTCGCGCAATTCTTCAAAGTCGATCTCGTCAAACTTCTCGTCTGCTTCTTCACGAGTTTCCGCTTCAATTGATAACGATCCGTAGAACGCCCAGCAGTAAGTAAACCTCTTCATTCGTATTCATCCTCCTCGTCTTCATTGTCACGGTATACGCACGGGTCAACGAACACCCAATCGTTCCGGTGATCATCTGCGAACCAACCGCAACTAACTGCAAGCAACCTTTCGACTCTGTCGTTTGCTTCTTTCTGCGATTCCGCTTCGACCTCAAGGGACATTGTCGCAGAACAATCAACGATTACATCAAACTTCGCCATCGTCATCCGTCCTTTCTTCAATGTCCAGATTCCGCACTCCCCAAGTTGACATCCAACACTCGGACGGAGAGGGGAGTCCATCTGCCATCTCCAACTGTGTCCGCAGATACCTTGCGATATCCTCAACCATGTCCTCAGACGCTTCGCCTGCTTCTTCTTCCGTCCGACCGCTCGTATATACATCGAATACAACCTCAAGCATAACCCTGCTCTTGTATTCCTTGTACTCATTGATCGGAATCTCCACCATCTTACTGTCCGGTGAAATTTTAATACGCACAGGTTCACTCATTGTTTTCAACCTCCTCATTATAAATATCCAAGATGTATCCTTCAGGATATTTGATATCTTCCTCAAGCCATGGTCCCGGTATATATCCTTCATCATCCCAATCGCATGGTTTTGCTCGATCAAGCAGACTATGGAACATGCTCAATGGCACATCCTCACATCCGTCACTATCGCTTTCAAGTTTTGCTTCATTGACAATCTCCTCGAATTCCTTGTCGCTTACTTCGATCTCAACAGAAAGTCTTGCATGAATTTTTCTCATTCGTCTTCCCCCCTCAAACGCAAGCCACTCCCATAATCCAAGTTCCTTCAGTTCTTCCGGTGTACACAGTTCATACAAGAATTCTTTTACATAACCAATGTCGGCGCTCTCGAGATCGTGGTCGATATACCCAAGCAGTATCTCCCACAACCTCTGCCATGTCACCTTCGGTTTGTCAGCGTGTGCAACATAGAATCCCATCATTCTTCCTCCTCACATAAAGTTGATAACGTCCATCCAGTTCTCGTTAAACTTGTTTGGCTCGATCCGCTCTGCACTACATTTTGGACAGATGCAAAAGCCATCGCCGGTCTGGTCAATCGCACAGGCACGAATCCATGCCGGTACGTTTGGGAAAAGGTTCTGTAACAGACCAAAGTTTCTTCCGAATATCTGATATCCGGCAAGGTTGTACTCTTCCAACTCGGACAGGTTGTAGGTTTCTGACATTCCACAACATGAACAGGTCGCTGTAATGGATTTCATTCAACATCCTCCTTAAACAGATGCACCTCCATTATCAATGTGTTGTCGCCAAGCGTGATATATCGCACTCGCTGAACAAGTAATTCAGCCGGTGGATCATCATCTGCAAATTTGCTGTTATACAGATCCGTCCAACTTCCATCGTCCTCATACGCTACAATCCTGTACTCAAGGTTTGCATCGAAGTATGGATTACTGACGATATCTCCAACCGTGATTTCCTGTGATACAACCTCTTCAGTGATCGTCCGCTTTGTAACCACGCCCATATGCTCACCACCCTTTCCCCGGAAAGCAAATCCCATTTCGTTGACAATACATCTGACACGCTTCAACAATCTTGTGCTGCGTTTCTCGCACAGAATCAGACACAAGCGTATATCCGCCATATCCCCACTGCCAACTCCACGATTTTCCGTTTTGATTGCAGATCGTTGCGGTGTATACATAGCATTTGCTTGTCCATTTGGGATTGTAGTCCAGACATTCAAGACGAATCCATTTTTCTGTTCCATCAAACCCAAGCATAATCAGATCAATCTCATCTGCTTGCCGAGGAATCAGCAGGAATGTCCCATTCTCATACCTCATATCAACACAATCAACCAGCTTCTTCATTGCTTATTCCTCCTCTCCGTCATACGGAACTTCTTCGATCTCGTAAATTTCCACATTGTGTTCGTTGCTCTCATCCGTTACTTGATATGTCAGATACAGCAACTCGTTCACCATTGTGGCGAAATCTCCGTCATCGATATCGAACTGTGTTTCGTTGGTTCCTTCCGAATGGTAATAGCGAACTGTGAATGTGCGTTTCATATTCATTCCTCCTCATAAATTTCGTTCACGCTGACATCTTCGATTTCGTTCTCGTCCACATACTGTTCAAACTTGTTGATCAGATCCACGAACATATTTTCCGGTGACTGATTGTCCACCTCAATACTTACACCATCGAAGTAGTAATCATGTTCCGAATCCCTGTCCTCGTTTCTCCGCATGAACACAATCCGGTATGTTTTCTTTGGTTTGTTGCTTTTGTAAACGATCTCTCCACCCTGTTCTTCCATCTTGCCGTTGTGGAAGTGATACCGCCAATGAGAATCGTCCTCGCCACAGAATTCCACATCACCAGACTCCACATACTGTGCAATCTTATTCATGGCATGAACCATATCATCGTCATGGAATTTTGAGTATTCAAACGTTAACCAGAGTCCACCATCCGGTGAATCTGCAACCTCGCTGAACCCAGCGTTCTCCCAAGAAAGAAGTGCCAGAACATCTTCCGGCACTTCGCTCTTGAGTTTCAATACTCCGCTACCACTTGCATAGTATCCCATATCAGATATCCCCCTCACTGATATCAGCGTCTTCCGGATCATAAGATCCATCCTCGTAGTATCCGTCCGTGTCCCACTCGCCGATGTATTCCGCATCGTCCGTCAGATCTTCCGTCATCTGCGACGAATGACGTTCGGACCATGCGGTGAAGATCCGTTCCGCATCTTCTTCATCCTTCGCACGGATCTTGTATTCCTTCCGCATCCGAAGTTCAACCTCGACAGTAAATATCTTGTCTTTCTTTTCGTACTCCTCAAGCTGCGAACTGAACGCACGGAGAGTGTCTGCCATCTTGTACTCCTCTGCATCGTTCATCCGCTCACGGAAACCTTTTGCGATCTCCTCAATCAGATCGTCCGGAATCTCGTCCATGTCATATTCTGTGTCAGAATTTTCAAGGCGAGATATAACTTCTTCCTTATCATTTTCCAGTTGCATATCCATTGCAATCTTGCGGATTTCTTCCTCGGTCAGCGTGATCTGTACGTCGTTCCCCATGATATTGCGAGTGATTGTGGTGGTGTTCATAATTATTCCTCCTCTTTCTTTTCGATTTCCGGATAGTATTCATCCATCATGTAAACAAAAGCATCGTGTTCCAGTTCTCCCAACTGGTCGCCAAACCCAAAGTTCTCCATCAGATCGATATACTTTTCCGCCATCTCGATCAGCGTTTCCTCGTTCTGCGGTTTGAAGTCATACTCCTCAAGAAGATCTGCCACCCAATGTTTGAAGTGTACCTTGGTGCGGTACTCCTCATACACCTGTCGCATTTCCTCTTCCGTCAGTTTGATGACCTCGTACTGCGTACACACTGTTCCTTCTGCAAGTTTCCGTTTCAGTTCCATTTCCATGTTGATCCCTCCTCATTATTAATGGGTGTATTTTTCACCCAAAGTTTCCACCCTGCGAAAATTTTCTTTTAGTGTTCGTGAGCGATCACGATCACAGAATTCTGACACTGGAATTTGCATCGATTACAGGCAAACTCGCCTTTGATCAGACCCGGACACCGGCGAACTCTTTTCTTGTCTTTAATGTATTCCGCCATGTATTCGTTGTTGCCGTCCTTAAACTCCACAAAGAACGCCTTGAGTGGTCCGCAAGCAAGCACCGCATCCGGCACAGGTCTTCCACGCCATCCACTCCACAGGATGTTTACAACCGGATCGTTGTAGTACTTGCAGTAGTACTGCTCGCGCTTCGTGTATCCGTAGACTCGAATGATTTCCTTATAGATTTCCTTGATCCGGTCGAGCAGTGCGCTATCTTCCGGAGTAAACTCTCCGGCTTGATGCCACCGCACAATCGGTTTCTTTCCGAACTCTTTGCACTTTCTGATATACCGATCAACACGGATCGTGAACTCCTTCACCGCACGATCCCATGCGAATTTCAGCATCAGTGCGTTCTCCATATCCGCAAGGAATGCCGACGGACGGAAGTTCTCTGCACGAATTGCGTAGCAGATATCGTGGCACGGAAGTCCGTCACAGGTTCCGAATCCGCAGTTGTTGTCGGTCGCAGGTCCAGCCGGAGTACTGAACATCAGCGCATCCAGTTTGATATTCTGATCTACAAGATGCAGATGCACCTCGTCCATCGCTTCCGGATGATGCAGAACATAGGCGATCCAGTTCCGCACTCCTTCCTTTGTCCACGAGCCATAAGGCTTGCCGGCTTTGTTGATTCCTCTCTTCAGAAAATCCGCTTTCTTCATTGTGGTGTTCTCCTTTCTGTGTTGTGGAAGTGAAGTTTGCTCAAACTTTAAGGATGTGTCACAAAAAATGTGGGAGTTTCGTGACATTCCCCACATTTATCGCCGATCATAATTGAAGTAATAGTGGACAAAATCTTCGTTGGCGTTCCACCCTTCTTCAATCGAGTAATCCCACAGGCGTTTCCGCCAATCTTGGAAGTCGGTTTCTGTCTTGTCGAATCTTTTCACAAGCCAATTAAACAGGTCGTACAGGTCATCCCTGCGGATTCCCCATTCATGGTTTCCGCTAACTCTGATATGAAGCGTCGTGCCATCGCCGGTAATCTTCTTCGCATCAACAGTTCCGTAACCTTGCCAGTGCTTAATTCTCATTGCATTTCACTCCAATCTATAAAGTCCTCGTCTTTGCATCCGAAGTACTTGCAGAAGTATTCCCTAATTTCTTCCGCACTTGAAAACGCAGAGCAATCTGTGACTCTGCGTTCGTTGCGGATTCTTGCATTGTAGTTGCTTTCCGGTGTTACCTTGAGTTCATCCAACTCTTTGTAGATAATCAGCTTTTCCATGATCAAACCCCTCCCATCTCCGCACAGTACTGTCCTCGCCAATGATCAACTACAACCTTGTGTTCACGCATCACAAACGTCAGCCAATCATTGTATGTCATTGGGTTTCCATCGTCGTTTGTCACGGGCAAACCTTCTTCGTCTGTCAGAGGATTTGCCTTGTGAATCGCATCAAGTTTCCGTGCTTCTTCCTCGCAATATTCAATATCCTCGTCCGTAAAATCATGGGCAAGATATTCCTGTTCTCGTGTCATTTCGCATTCCCCCTTATTCTCCATTTGCCTTTCGCCATAAGCAACCGTGGACGCTGCGACAACCACTCAACAAACTTCGCATGAATCCGTTCCGCTTCTTCTACAGATTCCGCTTCAATCTTAATCGGAATTTCCAGACACATCATCACAGATCTTTCCACGCTCACACCCCCTCATTATTTCCGTATTGATCTGCAATCATATACCAATTGCCGAACCACCGCAGGAACAGTTCCACAGGCTGATCCAGTCCGCACAGACGAAAGATCCGGATTCCGCCATGCGTATGGTCGATCCATGCTCGAAGTGTTTTCTCTGTGCAGATCTTCGAGCGATCATCTTCGAGAACCAAATACCGCATACTCAACACTCCTTATACATTTGGTCAATCCGCAGATATTCATGATATGTCGTATACTCCGCAAGGAATTCTGCCGGTGTCATGCGGAATATTTCCTTCAGCACCCACGCCAGATCTTTGCGAGTGCATTTGTTTGCACTGCTACCGGCATGAGTCCAATATATGTACTGTTTGCCGTTCATTTCTGATGTTCCTATATGCATCACTCGCCAGAAGTAAGCTCCGCCGAGTGTGTTGTTTTTCTCGATTCTGCCGAACACCTGCCGATGATCGACCAACATTTTCCACAGTAAATCCATTGCGTTCATGCTTCGCATTCCTCTCTTAATCGTCATATTCGCAAGGCGCCTTATCACCCGGATACTGGTCTACCCAATGGCATGTAGGGAAATCATCATCCTCATCCATCCATCGATATGGACAATCTTTGCATCTGTTTTCTGTATTACTCATTCCGCATCACTCCTCTCAAAATCCGTAGATGTGTTCGCCACGGCTCTTCCAGCGAACAGCCGTGATTTTGTATCCTTCCGACTCCGGAAACTTTTCCTCGAAAGTCCGCAGTACTTCCTCGTAGTGGTCAAGAGGATAAGTATGTATGCTTCGTTCCGCAGTTGCGAAGAAATGTCTGCCATCCTTTGCTACATTGATTTCGATATAATCTGTCATTCTTCTTCACGCTCCTCGTCTATTACTTTGCCGGTCTGATAGCGACAGGTTTTGCACAAACAGTCCGGCGAATAATCACGGCACTTCTCAACATAAGAAGTGCCGTCCATTTTCCCACAGTATGCATAGCAATCATCGCCATTGTGGCGAACCTTCCGCCATATAGTAGTCATGCTCATTCTCCCTTCTGGTACGCTTCACGTACCTCGTCTTCCGTCATGGTCGGCGGATAGGTGCAACGTCCTCTTTCGCCATCCACAACCCATTCCGCACCGCCCCAGTTGGCAGTGCGTGTTTCTTTGCGGACATTCCAAATTGTGTAGTCCATACTCACACCTCCAAATTGAAGTACTGAATGATTTGCGATGCAACTTCGTGATTAAACCGGTTGCGTTCTTCACGGATACGCTTACAATCAGCTTTGATTTCGTCAATCCTCGCAATCTGTTCCTCAATCTTATCTGCCATCTTCCGCTCATACTCTGCGGTTGAACGGATTTTCTCGCAAATATTGTCCGCAACTATCCGTTTGTCATCGTCATACGCATCACGGATAATTCCGACATAGATGTGGCAGTCCTTGATGTATGCCGTATTGTGATATCCGAACTTGTCCACATCGTCACTCTGCACCATGCGGTCTTCGATATATCCGGTAATGCTGATGGATTTCCAGAAATATTCCTGTTCGATCTTGATAGGGTAGACTTCACGCATCGCAGTTTCCAACCGCTTGTTGAAAACCTTGCCATTGAATTTTTGCACTACCTCGCACAGTTTTTCCGCAACGTTCGCAAAGTCACGCTTCGCTTTGATTTCCTTCTGAATCAGTTTCATTTCCATTTCCATGATTCACATCTCCTCTCAATCTTCGATCTCAATTCCGAGTTCTCTGCACATCTTCTGCATCGCACAATCAAACGCTCCTTCAAACGTTTGGCAGTACGCACCCCAAGCATATGAATTTCCGCCAAAGCAATGCCATGCAACGAACGGCTGAAACTCTGTATGACGATTGCCAATTACAATCTCGCACGGCAGACATCCCTTCTGCGGTACAACTGGAACAGGCATTGCCCACACAATATCCCACCGATCATTCTTCCTTGGATTATCTAATGCAAGCTGACTTCCGTATGCCCACAGTTTCGCCTTGAATTCTTCCGCATTATTCGCCTTAAATTTCAGAATCGCTTCTGCCATTGTCATATCTCTCACGCTCCAATCTCTGCCACGCAGTTTTCGATTTCGTAGTTCAGTTCCTGTTTCCGCACAGGGTCGGTCGTTTTCTGCTCTTCCGCAATCAGCCGGTTCAGTTCTTCGTACAGGTACTCCATAGTTATCCCACCCTTCCTACACAGTTGATGTTGCTGATGTCATACGCAGACCAATTTCCGCTATTCAGATTCCCTTCGCAGAACTTATCGACAGTTTCCAACGCTTCGCCGATGTTTCTGTATCCTGTGATATTCCATGTATCCGCAAACCAATCTCCGTCAACTTCATAACGGTATGTCACGGCATACAGTTTCTGCTCCTCAAGTTCCGGAACAGAATAGTCATGATCTGGAATTTTCGGCATAATAATTACACCCCTCTCTTCGCACAAATCCGTGCATAATGTTTCCGATTATCCGCAATCTTCCGGTTGCGTTTCATCGCATAGCATTGTTTGCAAATCTGATTTGCAAACACTTCTTTAGGGTCTTCGTTGCTGTCCGAAAATCCTTCGGGTTCATCGGGGATATAATATCCGCCACGGATATGTCCCAACACATCTTCAACCACATCCGCATCCATCTTCTGCGAAAGTTCGCACAGATAGATGTCTACAACGGGTTCGCCACGATGGGCTATAATCCACGCAAGAATTGTTTCGGCTTTACTCATCATTATCACGCTCCTTTTCAATCATCCGGATCGCCAAATGCCATGAATCGCACACGGTCAATTTCCGATTGCAATTCATACATTTCGTCATACGTTTGCGGTCTCTTAATATCACGCAGTTTCTGCATAGCATTGTTCAGATTTCCGATAAACTCAGAAACCTGTTTCGTCAGTTCTGTGCGTTCCGCAATCAGACCATTGATTGCATTGTTAAACCGCTCTTCTTCGTCTTGCCACGCAGGACACCTATTGACAGGCAATGGCAGACTGCATCCGCACTCATCATTCCAGAACGGACAGACATCACATTTATCCGTAACGTAAATAGGCATTACTTTCCACACTCCTTCCTACGTTCCGCAATCACGATTTCCTTAAACACTTTCTTCACTTCTTCTTCGTCATTGCAATATTCCGCATCTTCCCATTTCCACCCATTTGTCATGTAGTCCCACGGGCAGGAAGCGTTTTCCGTAATATGCTTCTGCGTTCCGACAATGAATTTTTCATACAGACCACGGATAATTACAACTCTGCGAATTTGGTCAAGGCGAATTTCCGCAACGATATCACCACGAGCATACTGTGCAATCTCCGCTTCATACATACGGATTTTCTTTTCCTGTTCGTCGATGATCTCGCCGAGTCCGTCCGAAGATTCTATCATGACGTCACGCTCATCCATAAGTTCCGCTACCTGTTTCCGCAGACGTTCGTTCTCGTCCAGAGCTTCCTTGCACATCTTATGCGATTCGGCAAGCATCTGCTTCGTTTCGTCATGCATACGAATTTCTGCATCACGCATATTCCGCATTTCTTCGAGATCCATCACCGGAGAATCTCCAAAATCGTCACGGATGTTGTTACGGCACACTTCGCCCACACCCTTGAAAGTCAAAGCAATGTACGAATCAGCACCGGCTTTGGCAATCAGTCCCTCGATCTGCTCAAGAATTTTCAGCTCTTCAGCTTTGGTCATGGTTAGCACTCTCCCTTCGCATATTTGTTGGCATAGTCCATGCCATACTTCCGAATCATATATTCGTATCCTTCCCATGTCGCTTTCTCGTTGTAGTATTCGTCCGGATAGGGATGCTGATATCCCATACCGTCTGCATAGATGACAACATAAGAATCATCATAGGTTTCCACGACTTCGTCATCGTCCCTATAGGCACACATTTCCGCACGGATTTCACGCATATGCTTATCTGCGTTATACATAATCCGCTGAACAGTGTTGTATCCGACATAGCGTTCCGCATCCGGAATCATATCCGCATAGGCAGACTTCTCAAGTTCCGCATCCTTCAGATTGCGGAGAATTTCCGCATCCTGTTCGGTAGACTTCTTCTGTCCGTCACGTCCACGCTCCCAATACCAGTCCTTTCCGTCCTCGAAGCACTCGCCATACAGTTTCCGGATACGGCGAATTTTATCCGCCTTCCGTTCCTTGTTGGTCTTGTCCTTGCCATGCGTCTTCCGGAACTTCTCCGCACGGATAGCCTTGTCCGCATGAATTTCCGCCATCATCGCATCATACACGGACACATTCTGCTCGTGTTTGCCGATGTATCCGGAATCACGCATAGGAATCTCCGGAGTGATTTCCGGAATCTTCTGCACCGCATCCGCAAATTCACGGCGTTCGATGTACTCCGCAACGGTCATCATGCCACGCACGAAGTCGTGTACGAAGTCGGTTGTGATTTTCCGCTCAAGTCCTGTCATGTTTCCAAACCTCTCTTTCTGTTTTCCACGTAGGGCGAGCATAAGATTTGCTCAATAGGGGAGTCCGTGCGTTTCCGTTACTCCGCATGGACTCCGCCGATGAACAAACCTTATTTGTCCGTTACTGCACGGACAGAGCAGTCCGCAGTGTTCCATCCGTGCAGATTACAGATAAATTTCTTCGCAGACATAGAGTCCGAACTATATATTGTGTCGGACTCCTTGGTGATGGTGTTGATGATGATGTACTTCATAGTGATACCTTCCTTTCTGCGGTTTTCCCGCAATAAAATATTTGGCAAGCGTACACTTGCTCAATCGAATAGCCGTCACGATTCCGCAACGGCTACTCTCAAAGCAAATCTCTGCTTAAAAATTCCGCCATAAATCAAATTTCCGGCATGAATTAAATTTTTCCGGCATAAATTAAATCCGCCGGAGAATTCACTTTTCTGTAAATGTCCAGTTGTTCGCATGGTCATTGCGTGAACGTTCTTCAGCAACCCATGCACGAACAAAGCCGTCGATAACGACGGCGAGAACGAACACAATAAACGCAATGAAAGCGATCTGTGCAATATTCATTTTTTCACAGACTCCTTCCGTTGCTTCAGTTACGAAAACAGGGGGATAACTTCGACGATGGTAACAGGGCGGGAATCGAGTTCACCCAAGCGCCGATAGTCGCTGATTAACCGCTTGAAATACGCTTCGGTTGTTGTCTTGGTAGTCACCGGAATAACGTTCATGTTGTCGCCTTCACCCTGTTCAAGATTGTAATGTTTCTGCTGCTTTGCCATTGTAAGATACCATCCTTTCATAATAATATAGTGGTGGTGTAGTGTAGTGATAGGGTAGGGGAGAATATACACAAACACAAACAAACAAGCAGCAAATAACGATTGATACAACCTTCTTTGCCGTGATAATGCTTGTGGTTATGCCATTGTTATACAGGCTGAATGTCGATGAAGTGTCGAACCGCTTCAATACTTAACTGCGGAAACCATTTTGTTTGTCCATTCCAATCGGTAACAGAAACAGTGCCGTCATAGCACCATGACAGCAGACTTTTACCAACGCGCATACCGCCATTCTTGACGATCTCTCGCGCGCAGAACTCAAGAGTCAGTTCCGGAAAATCCACGTTTGAAATTTTCGTTACAGTAAAACCATTCACCCCTTGCGTGAACGCGCCTTTTGCCTTTGCCTTGTCCAGTGCTTCTTTCTTTCCTTCGTTCTCTTCGGTCGCGACAGTGACCGCCTTAACCGGACGGCGATACTTACCGAAGGACACAATCTGATAAACCTTCATTGCCTTTACTCCTTTCGTAAAATTTTTATCAATTCAAAAAGCGGCATAACATATTCGTTATGTCGCTCCATGAAAAGCAGGATTATATAGTTTTGTTCTGTCTTCGTTCGCGGTTATTTCATTTTGTCTTTCTCTCGCGCAAGATATTTTTCAAGTCGCGCGAGCTTTTCTATGTGGCGTTGCTTATTTAAATTTAGCACAACGTCACTTGTCAAAAAACCGTCTGATCTTAAGCGTTGTACAACCGCGTTTTTGAGATATTCGGTTGTTGTTTCACCTGCTGCTTTCGCTGCGGTCGTTACGGCGGCAGGTACACCAGTTTCGTTCATAAAGCGCAGGTTATACTGTGTTGTTCGCTCTTTTTGCCAGTCAAACGCTTGCCTTTTTCTCTTGTCCTTGTCCATGCTATGCGTTCACCCCCAAAAAAGTATACAACACCTGCCTACGCACACGCAAGCGCTCATTGTCCTGTTCGCTCCACAAAAAAAATCGATTGTCGCGCACGCAAATTTAATACGCCGCGCGACGCGTTTGTTGCGTTTGCGCGGCGTTTTGTTTTTTGCTTTTTGCGTGCGCGTCTTCGCTTTTTGCGGCGGGCGCGGGCGGCGTGGGCGCGGCGGGCGTGGCGGCGCTTTTGTATGCTTTCCCGTGAAAAAGAAAAGCATACAAAAACGCCGCCCGCTTTACGGCGGGCGGCGCGGCTTCGTTTGTTCGTGTTACGCGGTCTTCTTCGCGGCGGGCGTGGTCTTCTTCGCGGTCTTCGCGGCGGGCGTGGTCTTCTTCGCGGCGGTCTTCGCGGCGGGCGTGGTCTTCTTCGCGGCGGTCTTCGCGG
>Ga0265298_10003401_pt1 | contig 21068 bp, 18 predicted proteins | sample AusTroGonzalo_MG_3_FD_193486 | JGI IMG/M metagenome (GOLD analysis project Ga0265298, IMG submission 193486) | Bovine rumen microbial communities from tropical cattle in Woodstock, Queensland, Australia - Gonzalo_01 | ecosystem: Host-associated > Mammals > Digestive system > Stomach > Rumen ... | reverse complement strand
GATCGGGATGGTGATGCCGATGATCAGGGTCGCGCGCCACTTGCCCAGGAAGAAGAAGACCACCAGCACCACGAAGAGCAGGGCGTAGAGGATGGATTCCTCCAGCGAGCCGATGGCGTTCTCGATCTCTTCGGACGAGTCGTAGATCATCTTGATCTCGACGTCGGAGGGCAGGGTTTTCTCGATCTTGGCGAGCTCCTTGCGCACGTCCTTGCAGACCTGCACGGTGTTGGAGCCCGATTTCTTGGCGATGATCAGACGGACTGCTTCCTTGCTGTCCACCTTCTCGTCGAGCGAGAGATCCTTGATGGTATCGCGGACGGCGGCCAGGTCGCGGACAAACACTTTCTGGCCCTGCGGTGTGGTGTACACCACGATGTCCGAGATCTCGGCGCTCTGTCCGTACTCGCCGCGCACCTGCATCTGGTACTGCTCCTTGTTCATCTTCACCGTACCGCTCGAAAGGTTCAGGTTGTTCACGCTGATGGAGTTGGCCACCTGCTCGAGGGTCAGGCCGAAACCGTCGAGCTTGGCCTGGTCGATATCGATATATACATAGCGGTCGGGGGCGCCGGAGACTGACACGGAGCCGATGCCCTTGATGCGGTTGAGCTGCGGGACCACCTCGTCGTTCATGATCTTCTCCAGGCCGGGATAGCTTTCCTTCGCCATCACGGAATACTGGATGATCGGCATCAGGCTCGAATTGAGCTTGAACATCACCGGGCTGGAGCAACCGTCAGGCAGGTTGCTCTTGACCATGTCGATGTACGATCGTATGTCGTTGGCTGCCTCGTCGAGGTTGGCTCCCCACTCCATTTCCAGGGAGACCACCGACATGTTGTCGCGCGAGGAGGAGGTCAGCTCCTTCAGGCCGTCGACCGACGTGAGGCTGTTCTCGATGATCTTGGTCACGTTGGTCTCGATCTCGCTGGCGGAAGCGCCCGCATAGGTGGTCATCACCGTGATGTACGGCGGTTCCATCTCCGGGAACTGGTCGATCGGCAGCCGCAGGAGCGAGAACACGCCGATGACGATGACCGCCACAAAGATCAGCGCCGTGGTGACCGGCTTCTCGATCGCTGATTTGTAGATACTCATCGTTTAGTTCTCCTTGGTTACGTTCAACTTCGTGCCGTCGACCAGCTTGCCCTGGCCCACCGTTACGAGGTGGTCGCCTTCCTTGAGTTCGTCGCTGATGACTTCGATCTTGTCGTCGAAACGCTGGCCCAGCTTCACGAACACGCGTTTGGCCACGCCGCCTTCATCGAGGAAGACATAGCGGTCGTTCGAGCCGGTGAGTTTCAGCACGGCCTGGTAGGGCACCACGAGGGCGCGGTCCATGCCCACGGTCATGCGGGTCTTGGCATACATGCCCGGACGCAGTTTCAGGCTCTTGTTCGGAATCCGCAGCTTGGCGGGGAAGGTGTGCGATGTGGGTTCGATGGTCGGGTAGATGATATCGATCGTGGCGGGGAAGGTCTCACCGGGGTAGATATCTGTCTGGATGTTGACCGGCATGCCTTTCTTTACATGCGGAAAATAGTTCTCCGGGATGGGGATCAGGGCCTTCAGGAGATAGATCTGCGTCAGCTCGAGGATGGGCTGTCCGCTGTAAAGCTCACCGTCCTCATAGTTCTTGGCCGTGATCACGCCGGAGAAGGGCGCACGTACGAAGGTGTTCTTCTCCAGGAAGTCGAGCGTCTCCTTGGTCTGCTCGTAACTCAGCTTCGTCTGGTCGTAGGTCTGCTGCGACACGGCGCCGCTCTCGCGGAGCGTTTCCATGCGCTGCAGCTCCACGCCGAGGTTGGCGTAGGTCAGTTTCGTGGTGTTGTACTGGTTCTGGTCCATCCGGACGAGCATCGCGCCGGCGGCCACGTCGGTGGCCACGTCCGTGTAGATATGCTCGATGATGCCGGTGACGGACGGGGATATCTTGACCGACTGCCAGCTCTCCAGCGTGGTGGAGAATTCGAGTTCACGCGTGATGTCGGACATGACGAGCGTGGTGGTCTCCACGAGTTCCACCCGGTCTTCCATCTTCTGCTCGGTTTGCTTGCCGCCGCACGCAGTGGCAAGGACGGCCAGGGCCGCCACTAAAAGAATACTGCTTCTTTTCATATGGTTCATTTCTATTTATTCAGGAGTTGTTCGAGAGCCACTTGTGCATCGATGATGTCGAACAGGGCCTGCACGTAGTTGCTCTGTGCGTTGAGAAGGTTCGTGCCGGAATTGGTCACGTCGAGGCTCGACGCCACGCCTTGTTCGTATTTTCTGGAGATATTGTCGAACACGCGCTGGGCCACATCTACGTTCTGTTTCTGGATGTCGTACTTCTCGAGGGCGCTGCGCAGGTTATAGACCAGCTGGTGGTGCTGCACATACAGGGCCAGTTCGGTATCCGCCAGGGTATTGAGCTGTTTCTGGTAGTTCAGGCGCGCCTCTTTCATGGTGGCGGTCATCTTGCCGGACGTGAAGATCGGGATATTGAGCTGGGCGCCGATCATGTTCGGCGGGGTCATGTTCATCGTCGGCTCGTTGCTGAAGTTGTGGCGGCCGCTGTACTGGTGATAGATGCTGAACGTGGGACCGTTCGTCCAGCCGGTCAGGGCAATCTGCTTGCGGGTCAGCTCGGTGTTCTGTTTCAGGAGTTGGTAATCGTAGTTCCGTTCGATGTCGAAACGCTCGTCGAGCAGGCTCGATGCCGCAGTCAGGTTCAGCAGTTCGTCCAGTCCTTGCGTCAACTCAATCTGGGCATCTTCCTCCAGGCAGAGCTGGAGCCGCAGCGAGTTGTAGACCATTTCCAGCGCACGCTGGGTGGTGTTGATGGTATTCGACATGGTGGCTACCTGCACCAGCAGCTGGTCTGCGTTGGTCTGCTCGGCCACGCCCACGTCCACGGATTTCTGGGTCATCTCGTAGAGCTTCTGCATACTCTCCAGGTTCTGCTCGAGCAGGTGGAGGGTCTCTTCGGTCACCAGGGCCGAGAAATAGATGGTTTCCACCTGGTTGGCGATCTCTTTTTCCGACTTTTGCAGGGTGAGGTCGGCCATCTTGCGCGAAATGTTGGCCACGCCGATCGATATGATCTGGGCGCCGCTCAGGGCGATGTTGGTCGTGAGGTTGAAGGTGGCGTAAGGAGGCATTGATATCTGCATCTGGCCGAGGTCCATCTTGTAACCCATCATGTTGGAGTAACTGGTGGCTGCGGTGACCTGCGGCAGCATGCCGGCGATCGCCTTCCACTTGTTGGCCTGTGCTTTCTGGATGTCCAGCGAGGCGTTGGCGAGGGTCCGGTTGTGTTCGATTGCATATTGCTGTGCCTCGTCGAGGGTAAACGAAATCGTTCCGGAACCGTTCTGTGCGAATGCGCCGGCTGCGACGAGCAGGGCAAGCACGAACAGTCCTGATTTCTTCATCATATTTCTCATTCTTAAAGGATTTTATCAGCGTATGAAGGCGCAAAAATACAACAAAAATCGCACCACACAAAAAAGCCGCCCGGAAAAACCGGGCGGCAGCTCAAAAAGATGAAAAAATCGCTCTATTCCTTGTACAAACCGTCTCGGGAGAGGAGATGGTCAAGGTTGGCGAGGCCGTACATGACGACGGCGGTCACGACCGCGGAGTGTTCCATGTATTCGGGGATCACCTTATTGTAGATGTCACGCTCGGTGTGCCAGATTTCACGGTACTCGAAGTTGTAGCCCTTCGGGTCGGTCTCGCGGAAGGAGATGGCCGGGACGCCGTTCATCGTGAAGTAGGCGTGGTCGCTGCCACCGGCGCGGGTCGGCCGCGCCTGCGGCGGACCCTGCCGCTTCTCGACGGTGAACGGGAAGTCAGGATTCAGGTTCATGATGGGCTTGCAGACTTCCACGAAGTCGTCATACATGGCCGGAGGTACGGAGATGCCGGTGGCGCAGAGCGGGCCGCCGTCGCGGTTGAAATAATTCGAAATCTTGTCGAGCGGCACGGTCTTGTTCTCCACGAAGAATTTCGAGCCCAGCAGGCCGAACTCCTCGCCCGTCCAGATGCAGAAGAGCATCGTCCGCTTGGGCTTGGCACCGGAAAGGGCCACCAGACGGGCCGCCTCCATGGTCACGGACGTGCCGTTGCCATCGTCCACGGCGCCCGAACCGATGTCATAGGAATCGAGATGGCCGCCGGCCAGCACGTATTCTTTCGGGTATTTGCTGCCACGCAGGATACCGATCACATTGTGGTATTTCACCGGACCGCGGTAGAAATGGTTGCGAATCTCGAACTCCAGCTGGAAAATGTCCTTGCGCTGCACTTTCTCCTTGATGACCTTGAACTGCGCCTCGTCGAGGCAGATGTCGCAGACCTTCGGGAGATTTTCCATCGTGATGTTGTAGCAGTTGGCGCGATCGTACATCACCTGGAGGGGCACCTTGGCCGAACGGATGAAGCCCAGCACGCCGGCATCGACCATTTCGCGGTAGAAGAGGGCCGGGGCACTCTCATATTCTTTCATCGGCTTGGGCTCGGCATCGCGGTGCTCGAAATTCCAGCGACGGATCTCGTTGTTCTCCTTATCGATCTCCTCGTTCTTGGCAATGACTTCGGCGCGCTGTTCGTCAGCCTTGGGCGACCAGTCGATGGCCATGCCGTTCGACTCGGCATCGAGCAGCACCCAGGCGCCCTTGAGCGCGCCCTTCATGCGGTCGAGGTCACGGCGGGTCTTGGGCTCCATGAGCACATGTCCCGCCTGCTTGCCGCGGGTGCCGGCCGTATAGGACGGCGTGCCGAAATGCAGCACCATGCCGTCTTCACTCAGCATGCGTCCGAACCAGGGACCGCGGTTGAATCCCACGTTGATCTGGCCGGCTTCCTGCACCATCACTTCCAGTCCCCATGACTCGAACTGCTCCTTCACCCAGGCTTCCGCCTCCGTCAGGGCGGCAGAACCGACGATGCGGCCGCCGATCACATTGGCCAGGAAGTCGTCGTGCTCCATGGTCCGGTTGTCGGTAGTGCCGATTTCAATGATTTTCTTGACGGTTTTGTCCTGTGCGGAAAGGGACAAAGAAAAACTGATAGCCACAAAGGCTGTCAGCATATACATCAGACATTTTTTCATAGGGCTAATTTTAATACCCTACAAAAATATGAAAAAAAACGGCTCGTTGGAGCCGCCTTCCTACATGCGTTCGTAAACGAAATCGTAGAGTTCTTCGAAGGTAAGGATGTGGGTGACTTCCACACCTTTGAGCTTGACGCCCGTCTGCGATTCGATCTGGGCGATCAGGTCGACCAGGCTCAGGCTGTCGAGGTCGAGGGTTTCCTTGATCGGGGCTTCGGGGGTGATGTCGGTCTCTTCAAGCTCAAACTCTTCGGCGATGGCTGCACGCAGCTTTTCGATCATTTCTTCTTTTTCCATTATTGCAGGATGCTTTTCAGTTTCGTAAATAATTGTTGGCGCAGCTCCTTCAGCGTCCGGGCGCGCTTTCCGGCTTTCAGGTAGCGGAAGTCGGCCCGCAGACGCAGCGCCAGACGGGTCCAGTACCACTCGAAGATGCAGAGCAGCGGCAGGGCGAAGCCGTGGAGCAGCGACCAGGCACCCAGCCAGTGCCATTCCACCAGCACGGTGAGCAGGATGCTCAGCGGGAGGATCAGCAGCACGTCGATGGGCAGCAGGAAGGTACCCTCGAACATGTCGTCTTCCATCTTGTGGGAGAAGTGCAGCGGGATATACCAGCAAAGCAGGGAGGGCCAGATTGCAACGATAGCCAGGGGCAGGGTCAGCAGCAGGAGCAGCACCTCTCCGACGACGAGGGCCAGGCTCGGTTTCTTCTCGAACTGCCGGTCTTCCAGGCCCAGCGACTGCATGGTCTCGCGAACCTCACGCACTTCCTCGAAGGGAATCCCGCGCGCGCCGATCCGGTCAACCAGCTCCTTGTCGGCCTCCAGTTTCTCGGGAAGCACGTCCGGGTTTTTGCCCAGCGAGCGGGCGAAATCCCAGCCGAACTTGCTTTCACGGACGTAGTCGATCTCGTCGTAGTGCTCCAGGTCCCTGATGTCTAGCATCAGCTCGCGGATGCGGGCCTTGACCTGCTCGTTTACCTCCCGGCAGGCCGTACGGGGATGTGTCTGGTACAGCTCATAGTACGGCTTGAGGGAGATGGGCTTGCCGAAGCGCACCAGCATGTCGTTGCGCAGGCCGTTGTATTTCGAATAGTGGTTGCACGAGGGCAGCACGAAGATTTCTTTCTCAAAGTCCGTCTGAGAAGCGGCATCAAAAGCCATGCGGAGATAAGCGCTCGAGAAAAATCCCAACCAACGACGGGTCTGGTGACCTGCTTCGGGATACAACGTGACGGCGTGTCCGGCCAGGAGGTCTTTCTCGGTGAGCTGGAAAGTCTCCTGGTTCCGGCCGAGCTGTTCCTCGCCCTGGTGCATCATGCGGAAGGCAGGGCGCAGGCCCACCCAAAGGATGAACTTCGTGAAGAGGGGGTTGATCGTGAAGGCGTCGGCCCGGGCGATGAAGCGCATCTTGCGGTCGTTGACCGCCAGCAGCACGCCCAGCGCGTCGTTCAGGCAGAACTGATGGTCGGACACCACCACCAGCGGGGTACCGTCGGCCGGGATGTTGTCCACATCCACGCTGTAGTAGCGCCGATAATACAGCCCGTTGATCATCAGGCGAAAATACGCCTTGACCAGTTTATAGCCCAATGTTATTTTTTCCTTCACGTTTTTCTGACAAAGTTTCGCAAAGGTAAACAATTTTTATGATTTGGTTATCCGTATAGTTTTTCGCCCTGCTTGGAGAACTGGTACCAGAGGGAGATGTCCCGGTCGTTCCAGGGTGGGCATTCCCGGCCGGGATAGAGTGACTTCGACATGATGTACATCAAGACTTCTTTTGCGCCGGGATCGGTCGGACAGTTGTATTCTTCCTGGAAAAAGCCGTTGTGCAGGTAGCAAGCGATAGCCGCCGCGTCGGTCCGTTCGGTGAAGAGCCGCGCATAAAGATAGCCGCGGGAGCGCGCCACGTCTTCGAACAGCCGGATGGCCTCCGTGGCGTAGCCCCGGCGCCGGTATTCCGGCAGGATGCCAAACCAACCCAGCCACGCCGTTTCCGGCTCGACCTTCAAGTGATAGATGCCTGCTGTGCCCACCCAGGCCCCGTCCACCTCAAGCAGCCAGTACTCCTGCCCCCGCTCCGGGTAGAGATACCCATTCTCGTAGTCGCGGTCCGCAAAGCAATTCTCCTGCGGAAACAGCAGATGCTGAATCTGGCACGCATGCATAATGTTGTTCTGGTCGATCGGTATAAACTTCATGGCCCGGACGTTTTTTTACATAGAGCAAAATTACACATTAATCGTGGAATAATGCCGACCTTTGCCGTTGCCCGCGTTACTTTTTGCAGATTAATTTTTGTTACCTTTGTGAACAATAATCGTATCATCATGCGCAAAGCTATTATCATTGGCGCCACTTCCGGTATCGGCCGGGAAGTCGCCGTCCGCCTGGTCCGGGAAGGCTGGGAAATCGGAATAACCGGAAGAAGAAAGGACGCCCTGGCCGCATTCAGGGATGAATTCGGTTCCGCGGTGCACACTGCCACCATGGATGTCACTCAACCCGAGGCGACGGAAGCCCTGGATTGCCTGATCGAGGAAATGGGGGCGCCCGACCTCTTCTTTTACGTTTCCGGGGTCGGTTACCAGAACCGCGAGCTGGATCTGGATCGGGAGATCCGCACCGTGCGGACCAATTGCGAAGGCATGGTGCGCATGGTCGACCACTTTATCAACTATGTACGTGTCCATCCGGAGATTTACAACGATGCGCACAAGGCGCATATCGCCGTCATCAGTTCCATCGCCGGCACGGCCGGCATGGGTACGGCCCCGGCCTATTCTGCGAGCAAAAGGATGGTGCAGACCTATCTGTCGGCCCTGGTCCAGCTCAGCCGGATGGAAAAAATCCCCGTACAGTTCACCGACATCCGTCCGGGATTCGTGGCCACGGACCTGCTCAATCCGGAGAAACACTATCCGATGCTCCTGAGCAAATCGAAGGCAGCCGATGAAGTGATGAAAGCGCTTCGCCGTAAGAAGCGCATCCACACCTTCGACTGGCGCTTCCGCCTGATGGTCTTCGGTTGGAAATGTATTCCCCGCTGGCTTTGGGAGCGGATGACCTGGGTGAAGAACTGATTGAGGTTTAATTCCCTGTTTTATCCACAACGACTTTTGCCGACTCGTTTTGTAATCACCCATCGAAGTAACTGCACATTGAGCAGCAATATTATATGCTATCGGATGTAATTAGGGTCCTTTATGTGCTTTTTACATCCGTTCTGATGTAATTATTTGCACAAGTAAAAAAGCCAATAAGAATAAACAGATTTGTTTAACTTATTTTGAATATATATCTTTGCAGTGATGCAAAGTATGAGCAACATATCTGTACCTAGCGCGGGTGAGGTGATCCGAGGGCGGATTGCCGAACTGGGAATCAGCCAAACAGAACTGGCTGCCCGGGTCGGCGAACACTTTCAGACCATTTCCGCCATCATTAACGGAAAGCGAGAAGCAACCATTTCACTCTCTGTCCGGATTGATGAGGCGTTAGATCTCCCTTCTGGGACAATTGCATTGGCACAGACTAGATATCTGGTTTCGAAAGAAATCAGTGAAAAACAAACGGAGAGCATGAAGGAAAAACGGCATATTATCTTGGGGAAGATCAAGGCCAATGGTGGCTTTTGGTCTTACCAGGGTATTCCAGAAAGTCTGGACGATGATGCTGTTATCGAAGCTGCTCTAGTTCATCTTGATCTGGAAGACCTGCCGCTTTTGTTTGGAATATGGAGTAAAGCCCACATCAAGCGGGTCTGGAAAGAGCGTTTGGTCAGTCAAGGCAAGCGGATGAATGTCTTGAATTATATACTTGCAGTGAAACTGTTCGGAATCAACAACCCTGATAAATACATCTCTAGATATGCCCACGCTTATTGACCTTCCTGAGATAATAGCAGCAGGACTGACAGAATCAACGAAAGAGGTATTCGCTGATGTTTCTCAATTGGACTGTATTAAGGATCTCTTCCTTTGTGGAGGGACAGGACAGTCCATTCAAATGAATCACCGCTTGAGTGAAGATTTGGATTTTGAGTTGATTGGTCTCCGGAAAGAGCGCCCACAACTTGATTTCGCAGCAATCCTCGGCGAACTGAAAGCCAAGTTCCCTGATGCCAGGGAAGAAATCCTGGGAGAAGATCACCTTCAAGTATTCATTAACGAAGGTAAAGTCAAGCTGTCGTTTTTTCGCCCGGAAAACCCCGTCAAATCGATGACTGTTGGAGTTCAGTTCAACAACTTAAAGGCTCCCGTTTTACAAGAATTGTTGGGAATGAAAGTGTTTGCCCTCTGCGTCAGGACAGTATTTCGCGACTACTATGATATTTACTGCCTGCTTGAAGGAGGATGCAAACTTGAAGAAGCCATCAGTTACGCCAGCTACCTGTCCCGTCATAAGATTCGTTCCAAGGTAATGTACTCGCGCCTCCTTTCACCGCAATTGTTCCGGAGAGATAAGGAGTTTGATAGGATGTTTCCTAAATACTACGTCTCTGCCGAAGAGATTCGTGACAGAATTAAAGTCGCCATCGAAACTGAGAATCTTAAGAGCAAGGCAAAGATATAGACATGACAATGAAAGATCAATCGAAACGAATTGCGAGGTACTATGACCAATGCAAACTGCCGAAATGGGCAACTGTGTTGGGTGTTGTATTGTTGGCCTTCGGCATCGTGGCTGCTGGTGTGACTGCGATCTTTCATGATAAGTATTCGTCAATCTTTGGAGCGTGGGAGTCTGCTCTTACGAATGTCTGGTTCATCGCTTTTCTCGCCTTGGTGTGTATCCCAGGATGGGCCGATATGTCTTCGACATCCATGACATGACGGTTGATACCCTCAACGACCTCCGGGACTACATCAAGAACGAGTATCTGTACGTAGAGAAATACCCGCAGATTATGGAAGCTCTTCCGGAGAAGCGTGGGTTCAGTGAGCGCAGCGAGAACTATCTCCACGGCCTTTTCAAGCTTATAAAGGCCTTCTTTTCCTGGTGCATCAAGAACGGATATACCAAGAATTGGCCCTTCACGGACTTTGAGATGCCCAAGGAAGAATACGGAACGCCCATCATCATGACGCTGGACGAGGTGGAAACCCTCTACCGAACGCCAATGCCAACCAAGGTACTGGAAGAGCAGCGGGATATTTTCGTATTCCAGTGCAATGTGGGCTGTCGGGTAGGAGACCTGATGTCCTACACCAAGCACTCCGTCCAGAACGGAGCCCTGGAATACATCGCTGCCAAGACGCTGCATTTCAGCGGCAGGACCGTGGTTGTGCCGCTCAACTCCATCGCCCTGGAAATTGTTGAGAAATACAAGGACCGCCCCGGCGAGCAGTTGCTCCCCTTTATCAGCGAGCAGAACTACAATGACAACATCAAGGCTGCTTTCAAAGTAGCCGGCATCACCCGTCTGGTAACGGAACTGGACCCTGTCACGCGCAAGGAGGTCAAGCATCCGCTAAACGAAATCGCCAGCAGCCACCTTGCCCGCCGCACCTTTGCCGGCAACATCTATCGTCAGGTTAAAGACCCCAATCTGGTTGCATCCCTCACCGGCCACGCTGAAGGCTCCCGCGCCTTCAACCGCTACCGCGAAATTGACCTCGGGATGAAGCAGGATCTTGTGAAGATTCTGGAGAATAAAAAATAGTTTCATTAAATTTGCATAAATACGTTGAGGCTTATGACGACGCTAGAAATATTGAAGCTTTGTGGTAAAGGAGAGCAGACACCTGTTCAGTTGAAAGAAAGGGTGGTGGACAATTATGAAGTTGGCAAGGAGATGGTCTGCTATGCTAATGAGCGTGGCGGTGGAACCATCATTGTTGGAGTGAACGACAAGACTGGAGAGGTCAATGCTCTTTCGCGCTTGGAGGTTCAAGAGCAGACCAGCCTGCTTTCCCAGATTGCGGAGCAGAATGTCAAGCCCGCCATTTCCATTAAGACGGAGAATGTGGATGTGCCTGGCGGGCAGTTGATTGTTGCGACTATCCCCGAGGGTGTCAACAAACCTTACAAGGATAACAAGGGTATTATCTGGGTGAAAAACGGCGCTAACAAGCGCCGGGTCATTGACAATGCCGAGATTGCCGAGATGATGTCCGACAGCGGCACCTTCAGGCAGGACGAGGCGTTGGTTCCGGGAGCCACCATGGCGGATTTGGATATGAACGTCATCAAGACTTACCTGACAAAACGGTTTGAGACTTCTTATAAATCGAAGGAACTGACATACGAGCAAATTCAGGACGCCACGGCCGATGAGCTGGTGGGCATTGCGGTATCGGGCATGACGGTGGAGCACCTATTCAAGAATTTCGGGCTTATTCGTCCTGGCGGCGGAATTACCTATGCCGCGATGCTACTCTTTGGCAAACACCCTTGGCGTTGGCTTCCTACGGCGACAGTCAAATGCGTGAGCTTTCTTGGCAATAGCCTTGGCGGGACAGAATTCAGGGATAAGATGGATGATATGGATGCCGATGGTGGTATTCTTGTGCAGTATGAAGCCATGATGTCTTTCCTAAAGCGAAACCTCCGGAGTGTTCAAGTCGAACCGGGGTTCAATACGCTTGGCCAATTGGAAATCCCGATAGGGGCGCTATCAGAAATTTGTTCGAACGCGCTTTTGCATCGTTCTTATAGTTGGGAAGCCCCTATTCGGTTGTTCATCTTTGACAACCGGGTGGAGATCCATAGTCCTGGTGCCCTTCCTGGCGGCTTACAGGTTGAGGATGTTATGACTGGGACATCTCTCCCCAGAAATAAAACTCTTTTTACACATGGTGCTTATTTGTTGCCATACTCCGGCATCGGCAGCGGTTTTCTCCGCGTTCGCGAACTTGATGATAAGGTCGAGGTTGTCAACGATACCAAAAAGAAAGAAGTCATAGTTACTTTCTGGCGCGAAAGTAACCAAGGAAGTGTCAGAGTAACGGAGCAAAGTAACGGAGTAACCAAGAAAAGTAACCAAGAACAACAAAAAGTAACCAAGAAAAGTAACCAAGAAAATAAACTTCCAGGAAAAATAAAGGATATCGTGAACTTCTGCACGGTGCCAAGAACTGCACAGGAAATCATGGAACACATTGGCATAACAAACCAATCCAAGAACAGAAAACGATATATTACTACATTGGTAGAGCAGGGTCTGTTAAAACTGACTATTCCGGATAATCCCAAAGATCGCAACCAGAAGTACGTGAAGGCGTAGCTCTCCAGATTATTTGCACAAACCGATTATTTTACAGAACTTTGCATCGCTGCACGGCATTAGTCCATGTAGCGATACATATTTTATAACCTTTAATCTGGCTCGATATGAAGAGATTGATTTGTGCGCCGGAAGTGCCGGCAAGCCAGATGGTCCTTACCATCATCACCGATGAGCAGCTGGAGGCGTTCGCCGATGCTGTTATCACCAAGTATCAACAAAACATCGTCCGCCGCAAGGCGGCAGAGAAGCCGCATGAAGAGTGGATGACCCGAAAAGAAGTCATGACGCTTCTCCGGCGCTGTGACTCTACCATGACCAAATGGGCCCGGCGGGGCTACCTGGTGCCGTCAATGGTGGGCAGCAAGCATCTGTACCGGAAGGCCGATGTTATGCGTATTCTTAACGGAGGGAGGAAACAGCTATGAGTCAGCTTGACGATTTCAGGGAACAACTCCGTTTGGCAAAGGGAGATGAAGCGGTCTGCCAGGAGGCGGCCGCATCGGAGCCCACGCACTCACCCACCCCGCAAAAGACGGTGAGAAAGAAAACAGGACAAGCACAGCGGAAACCATCCATCCCGGACCGCACCAGCATTTCCCTGTCTCGAAGAACCTTCGCCCGCATGGACTGTTACAGTTTCTGGTTGCGGCGGAGTGCCGGGCATAACTATCCTTCTTACAGCGCTTTGCTGGATGCCCTGCTGGACGAGGTGCTGGAGGCCGATGAAAAAGCCGCCGCCTTCGTAAAGAGGTACAGCGAAGCCTTTTGACATTTTCCTTTTCATCGTTTTAGACAGGCGACTACGGAGCCTGTCTTTTTTTGTCCGCCGACGGCGTAATCTTAGCACTATGGTACCGGTGTTTGTCATACAAACACCCATCTTGCAATCTGGACTAACTGATTTCCATTCGCACATGGTTGATTTCATCCATACTGGTGCAAACATATACATACATGGCTTTATTCAAAACAGTCCTCCTTGTCATAATGAGTGTAATCGTTGCCAGATTGAATACAATTATGCAATCATGTAAGCATGATTATACGTTAGTTCAAACTGCGAGATGTGTGTTCGTGACACGAACGCTGCTCAATGAACCTCCTTTCGCGCCTTATGGCGGGCATCTTTTTTCTGTGCAATCACTTTGCACATGCTCGAATTATTATTATATTTGCGTATATTAGTCAAGAGATGGCAAGTAACAAACACGCACAAATACGCTATAAAGTCCTGGACGATTGCTTCAGCAACTTTCGCCGGAAATTCTATTTCAGCGACTTGATGGAGCGGTGCAATGATGCGCTTCGTGAACTCTATGGCGAGGATCATACTGGCATAAAAACGCGTACACTTAGGGCAGACATTAGTTATATCCGTGACCGCGCAGGAGAGGAAGGCGTGGAGGTCGAGGCGATTGATGATGGTAACGGCTTCTACTACCGCTACTCTGAGCAAGGTTTCTCAATTTTCAAACGGGGCCTCAACGAAGACGACCTCGCGCAACTCAAGGAAACCATTCTGATGCTACAGCGGTTTAAGGGTATGCCTAATTTTGACTGGATGTCTGAATTGGTGGTGAAGCTGGAAGATAGACTTGATCTTCGCGGCGTGTCTCGTAGTGTAATCGGCTATGATGAGAATAGTTCCTACACCGGCCTCGACTGGTTTCAGGATCTTTTCGCCGCCATTATTAACAAGACGGTCTTGCATATTCAGTACAAGACCTTCTCCGATGCCGTTCACGACTGGACGTTCCATCCTTACTACATCAAGGAATATAACAACCGTTGGTTCCTGTTTGGCCTTAACGAGGAGAAAGGATGTATATATAATCTCGCATTGGACCGCATCGAGTCTCTTGAGCAGGTTAATAAGGAGTATGTCCTTTCGGACATCAACTTCGAACATTATTTCAATGATGTTATAGGGGCCACCGTTCCGACCGAGAAGAAGATACCCATTCGGCTTAAATTCTCCGAGCATCGCTTTCCCTATGTACTGACAAAAGCACTTCATCAATCTCAAAGAATTGTGGACTTGGACAATAGGGTAATAGAGATCTCCATCATCCCCAACAACGAGCTGGAAGCTGTCATTCTCTCCTTTGGTAAAGATGTTGAGGTGCTTTCTCCTCCCGAGTACCGAACGCGAATTCAGGGCATTATCCGAGAATCTCTTGAGAATTATAATCCTGTGCAAATTGATTGCACAGGCTCAACATACCTTTGCGACATCAATCACGAAGACCAAGTTTAATTATTATTGCATATGGCCAAGCTGACATATCTCGAAGGTTTCAATAAGGCGGGGGAATCTCTTTCTATTTTGAGAGGGGTTTCAAGTCACTTGAGCGAGTTTTTCATGTTTCTTCTTCATGCACGGCGTTTTCATCTATTCCATGAAAATGACATTGCGGAATTGAGACTTGAAGTATCGCTTGGCCAGATTAGACCAGAGTCCTTATTGATGATGCTTGATATAGCATCTCATGAAATACAAGAACGAAGAGATCCTATTTCTTCTCTCTTCCTTGAAGATATACAAAGACAAGTGCAAATGTCTTGTCATTATACTTCAAGTGCGTGCTTTGCTATTTGTAGCTCTATATTCGGGCTCTATAGCATCGACGATGAATGGTTCGATGAGTATTATGCTAAGTTATTCGACCAGCTTCTTCCAGGAGTTTTCTCGGAATATGCAAAGACTTCTGGTGAGTTCTCTCAGCCTGAAGAATTGACACAGTTGGTCCATCGTCTTTGCGAAGGTTCTGTCATACGCAGTATTTATAATCCTTTTGCTGGTACCGGATCGTTCTCAGCTATTGCTTCAGGTGCTGCTTCTTATTTTGGGCAGGAGATTAACGATCACGTTTCTGCCCTGGGAGTGCTACGAATGTATGCACACGGTCTCGACCCTCATTGCTTAATCTGCGAAGACTCGTTTTTAAACTGGGGCCATGGTAATAATCGTTTCGACCTTGTAGTTTCTTTCCCTCCATTGGGCCTTAAAGTCCCCACAACTCAAGAAATGGGTCTTGAATGGAAAACGGCTTCTATCTCCATGGAAGACTTTTTCATTCGAAAAGGAAGCGAGAGCCTTAATAAGGGAGGAAAGCTTATAGGCATTCTTTCTAATTCATTCTTGTTTACTGGTGGCGCTACGGGAGCCTTGAGGAAACAGTTGGTAGAGGACGGTCGTGTAGAGGCCATTATTCAGTTGCCAGCTGGGCTCCTCTATTATTCCGGTGTTTCTATTTGTCTTGTTATTATTAACGATGGTTCGCATAGAACCGATTCCGTTCGTTTTATTGATGCTTCTGCTTTCTTTGTGAAAGAACACCGCAGAAATGTACTTCAAGTTGATAGCGTACTTCAAGCCCTTGAAACGGCTAATTCGAGTGTTTCTACAGCAGTGTCTATCAGTGATATCCGCGCTAACGATTACAGGTTGGTGCCTTCGTTCTACATTGGTGGTGTAGGAGGTGATGGATTGTCTATCCCCGAAGGGTTTGAGGCGGTTCCTTTGAAGGAGGTCGTATTAGGATATCGGACAGTAATTAGTTCTTCTGAGGAAGCTCGTATCGTTAGGGGGCGCGACCTTCTTTCTGACAAGGATGGTATAGATTCCACTTTTGAGAACCTTGAACAGGAGCCACTCGAAGGGAAGCGCTTCGGTAGACTTGACAGAGATGCTATCTTAATCCAGAAGGTTCGTTCCCTCAAGCCTACTCTTTTCCATTATAAAACGGGTGTTGAGGTCGTTCTGAGTTCCAATATTGTTCCTTTTATTCCTAAGGAAGGGATAGATCCGTATTATCTTGTCGCTGAGCTTAGGAAAGACTATGTTTCATTACAAGTTGAAAAGTTAGCCTCCGGAGCATATATTCCATCGCTCCGTCATGATGACATTCTTAGCATCAAAGTTCTTCTTCCTCTTGACAGAGGGGTACAACATTCTCTGTTCATTAGCGGACAAAGACTTGAGAGAGAGACGCAACTCAAGGCCGCTTTGTTGGATGAGCGAATTCAGCGTGAAAGAGAACGGATTTCTGAAATGATGAAAATCCGCCGCCATCGAATTAAGCCCTATATTTCCGGACTTAAGGATAGTGTTTCTATGATGTTGGACCAACTGTATGATGGTCATATTGATGGCTCGGTGGAACTGAGCGAAGGCTATAATCTTCAACTCGCCCTTGAAGATATGGAGGTCAATTTGGCTGACTTGGAGAAGCTGTTCGCAGTTTTCACTGCGGATTCCAATATTGGTGAAGTTGAAACCGTTGATCTCCTTTCCTTCATTAGGCAGTATTCTTTTACGCATACTATTCCTGGTAAGCATTTTGAGTTGAAAAAAGAGCTTGCTGAAAACAAGCGGTTATTTCCGAAAGTATTATTCAATCGTGATAATCTTAAAGAAGTTTTCGATGAGATTATTCATAATGCAGAGAAGCATTTCCCGCACAACGTTCAGGATGGGCAAGTGATGTTGATTCCCAGAGTTGAAAGAGGCGTTGTTAGCATTCTTATTTGCAATAACGGAACTCCTGTACCTCCCGATTTTGATGAAGAGCGTTCTTTTGTGGCCGGTTACCACAAGGATGAGAATGGTACTGGTATGGGGCTTTCTCGAGTAAGGCAACTTTGCGACGAGTTCGGTGCAACGATTCGCTGGGAAAACGACGTCAATAACACGATGCCAGTCGGATTACGTATTTCATTCAGTATAAGTAAGGATTGATATGAAGCCAAGAGTCATATGGTTGGACGATGATATTCACGCTGTAAAGCTTCGTCCTACGGTAGCAAAGTTTCGCAACTCGTTTGATATTATCGAGTGTGAGAATATCGATGAATTCCGCGATAAAAGTCAGCGGTATGAGTGGGATGCAGCCATTCTTGATGTCCTAAACGCTGATGAATCTCCCGAAGATGTAATTGCTTCTATTGCTATTGTGGGAAAGGATAAACTTTGGTTTGTGTTTTCTGGTCAGGATAGTATTACTAAGCAGGATAACATTGTTAAGAAACTCCTTGGCAAGAAGGAATATATACGGAGTTATGTTTCTCATCCTATTTATGTGAAATCTGAACATAACGATACGTTGATTAGAGATATCGAAAACGCTGTCAAGAATCAACGTATTTGGCAGGTTGAAAATCAATATGAACAAGTCCTAAAAGTAGCTGATACCCTTCTGGCGGACAAGGACTGTCGTAAGCATCTCCTTGACATCCTATCAGCTGCAGCCGGGGTTACAGTTATCGATTCTCATCTTTATTACAACAAGATCCGCGTTATTCTTGAGTGGATGTTTCGTGCTGCTCGAAAGCAGGGACTTCTTCACGATAATTGCTTTGACAACAGAGATCATATTAATCTTACTGATGCCAGTTTATATATGGCTGGGAAACCCACCCTCCATTCGGGTGTTATGTGTAAAAAAGCTCATTTCCCCGTTTTGCTTGCCGATAATGTAAAATTCATTCTGGAAGTAACGGGCGGCGCTTCTCATACAACTGAAGTGGATGAACGAGACGTTCCTAACCTCACTTCATATTGGGCAAGTATCGAGACCCCTTATTTGCTTTTCAGCCTTGCATTTATGTTATGTGATGTGTTAGTTTGGTTCGGTCAATACTATACAGCAAATCCAGACATCGCTGCTAACAAGGCACTTGGACGATTTTTGACAACAAAAGGGACTGTAAAGAAGGACGAGAATGGAGAGTGGTATGTGGGTAGCTGCTTTATTCCTGAATATAAGCAAAAGTTCTGTAGGCTTGGCTTTTTTGCTGAAGTAAGTGAATTTGAAGAATCGGATGCAGGGCATAAAGACAAGTATCCTCTTACGGTTAAGTTTTTTAAGAGTAGTAGATTATGATCACAGGCGAAATCAAAACCCGCATAGACCAGATTTGGGACACCTTCTGGACCGGAGGCATTACCAACTCTCTTACCATTCTTGAGCAGATGACATATCTGTTCTTCATGAAGATGCTCGATGATGCCCAGCTTAAGCGTGAGGCAACCGCCGGCCTCTTCGGTGGCCAGTTGGACAATCCTACATTCCGCACCGGCGAGTCCTGGCACAATCCGGAAACCGACCGTGACGTGCCATACGACACTCTCCGCTGGAACATCTTCAAGGACTACGAGGCCTCCAAGCTGTTCAACACGGTTCGCAACGAAGTATTCCCGTTCATTAAGAATCTGGGCGACGCGAAAGAATCTGCCTACAGCCGCTTTATGAAGGATGCAGTGTTCCTGATTCAGAACCCGCGCACGCTGGTAAAGGTTGTGGACGGCATCAACTCCCTGGATATGAACAACAGGGACACGATGGGCGACGTCTATGAGTACATCCTCGGCAAGATGGCTGCCTCCGGCACCAATGGCCAGTTCCGTACCCCGCGCCATATCATCCGCATGATGGTCGAACTGATGAAGCCCACCCTCAAGGATGAAATCTGCGACCCCGCTATGGGTTCCGCCGGCTTCATCGTGGAGTCTGCCAAATACATCCAGGACCACTTCAAGTCCGAACTCCTCAAGAAGGACAATGCCGAGCATTACCGCGGCACCATGTTCCATGGTTTCGATACAGACTTCACAATGCTCCGTATCGGTGCGATGAACCTAATGCTGCACGGTGTTGACAGTCCGGATGTCAAGTACCAGGATAGCCTCTCCACATCCAACACGGACGAGAACAAATACACGCTCTGTCTGGCGAATCCGCCGTTTGCTGGCAGCGTGGACAGTGACGATATAGCTAAGACGCTACTCACGGTGACTCCGACCAAGAAAACAGAGCTGCTCTTTGTTTCGCTCTTTATTCGAATGCTAAAATTGGGTGGCCGTTGCGCAAGTATCGTCCCGGACGGCGTTCTCTTCGGCGACAGCAAGGCCCACAAAGCACTTCGTCAGGAGCTGGTGGATCACCAGCGTCTTCAGGCCGTTATTTCTATGCCTTCGGGCGTTTTCCAGCCCTATTCTGGCGTTTCTACGGCCATCCTGGTCTTCACTAAGACTAATGCGGGCGGCACTGATAAGGTCTGGTTCTACGACATGAATGCCGACGGTTTCTCGCTGGATCAAAAGCGTACCGCGGTGGCAGAGAATGACATCCCGGATGTCGTGGCCCGTTTTGCTAACCTTGCTGGTGAAGAATCTCGCAGCCGCAAAGACCAGAGTTTCCTGGTACCGGTGGACGAGATCCGAGAGAACGGCTATGTGCTTTCCATCAACAAGTACAAGGAGATTGAGCGGGAGAAAGTGGAGTACGAGCCGTCCGACGTCATCCTGGGCCGCATCGAGAAGACCGAGGAAGAGATTGTGGCGGCGTTGAAAGAGTTTAGGGCTAAGTTCGTGTAATAGATGAAGAGTTCAGTGACATACTCAAAACTTAGCACTCTGTGTAAAGTGCAGAACGGCTATGCATTTGATTCAAAATTATTTACTTCTGACTCAAATGACATGCCTCTTGTCCGTATCAGGGATATAAAGACCGGCCAAACAGAGACGTTCTATAAGGGTAATTATTCCCAAGAGTACGTTCTTCACAATGGTGACTATATTATTGGAATGGACGGCGAGTTCAATATCACAGAATGGCAGGGTGGAGACGCTTTATTGAATCAACGAGTCTGTAGAATTATCGTTTCCAGCAACAAATTGCTACCTAAATACGTTCTTTATTTTTTGCCTATCCCCTTGAGGAAAATAGAGGACGAAACGCCTTTTGTCACGGTCAAACATCTGTCAAGCAAAAAACTGAATGATATTATAATCCCGGTTCCTTCAATAGAAGAGCAACAACGCATCGTTGATGAACTGGACCTTCTCACCGGCATCATCGACAAGAAAAGCGCCCAGCTTCGCGACTTAGACACACTCGTTGATTCTCTCTTCTATGAGATGTTCGGAGAAGCTGAGGTGAATCAAAAAGGTTTTCCTCTCCTAACGGTTGATGATGTGATTCAATTTCAAGGTGGTAGTCAACCTGACAAAAAATACTTTGAGTATGAACCGACCGAGGGTAATGTTCGACTGATTCAGATTCGTGATTACAAAACTGATCGTTATATTACATACGTACCTAAAGAATTGGCGCGTCGTTTTTGTACCGAAGATGATATTATGATTGGTAGATATGGACCTCCTATCTTCCAGATCTTAAAAGGAATTTCAGGAGCGTATAACGTTGCGTTAATGAAAGCTGTGCCAAAGCAGGGTAATAAGGATTTCATACGTGTTTTTCTTAAACAGAAACGATTACTCCATTATTTGGAGTCCTTCTCCCGAAGAGTAGCGGGGCAAGATGGTATTCAAATGGACAAGCTTAAAGCATATCCATTTCCTTTCCCGCCGATGGAGTTACAAAACCGCTTTGCAAAACAATATCATGAGATTGAGAAACAGAAACTAGTAGTTTCTCAATCAATGGCAGAATGCGAGAGTCTTCTAAATAGCCGTATGTCACATTATTTTGATTAAGCCTATGCGTAACTTTGACTACCTGCGAGAGATAGAGCCGCTTCAGGACCTTCGCATCTACTGCGAGGCTGCTGAGGCGGAGTGTCGTAGCAAATACGACGTGTCTGCCCTCAACTGCCGGCGGGCGTTGGAGTGGCTGGTGAAGACGCTCTATCAGCTCAAGAACATCGAGCTGCCGGAGAGAGCCAGCCTGTATGAGCTGATGACGGGTGCTCCTTTCATCGAGTTCGT
>Ga0265298_10003396_pt1 | contig 21101 bp, 5 predicted proteins | sample AusTroGonzalo_MG_3_FD_193486 | JGI IMG/M metagenome (GOLD analysis project Ga0265298, IMG submission 193486) | Bovine rumen microbial communities from tropical cattle in Woodstock, Queensland, Australia - Gonzalo_01 | ecosystem: Host-associated > Mammals > Digestive system > Stomach > Rumen ... | reverse complement strand
GACATAGTCAGTCTGGATAATTTATTTGCTGGCTTTGAGACCGGCAAAAGCTATCTCATCACTGTCACTATAGGTCCGGAACCCATACAGTTTACTGCTGGTGCACATGAATGGGCGAGTGATAATGTATATCAACATTCAATATTTTCAAATTAGTCCATAAAGCATGAAAAGAATGAAAAACCTGAAAGAGATTATCAAGGTAAGCATTGTAGCCGGTATGATGACGGTTTCATCATGCCAGCAGAACGGCATAGTCCATGTGATTGACCCCAGCGCAAGACCTCACGCCTACATTGAATTCGGCAACTACGTGCATAACATGACGCGTGCCTCAAAGACCGTAGGCAACGGTGGATTCGTAGTTGGTGATACAATGGCTGTTTGGGGTATTCAGGACACCGATGGCGAAGTGGATATTATATTCAACAACCATGACATCCGTTATGTATCCGATGGAACATGGACATATGATAACAAGAAGCTCTGGAACATAGGTTCATCCTATATGTTCTACGGCATGTTCCCCTACTCCAAGACTCTTTATTCTATGAGTAATGACGGTAAGTGGTACATAACCATACCCACATTCACCACTCCTGATGATCCGGATAAGCAGACGGACCTGATGATATCCGAGAGGCGTGACGTAGATCCGTTCAATACCGTGGATATGTACTTCCATCATATTCTCAGCAACGTCAATATCTATGCCAAGATAAGTGATGATCTTGACACCACAGGTATTGAGAGCATCACCATCAAGGACTTTAAGTTCTACAATATCCGTTCAACCGGACAATACACTCAAACAGGTTGGGACCATAACCGTGCAGAGGGTGCCTGGACAGACCTGTCCGGTTATATGAACATAGCCGATAAGTCTGACATACAGATATACAAGAAGGCTACAGCACTGTATCATGACTATCTCATGATTCCTCAGATACTGTTCAGCACAGAATCACAGCCTAAGGACGTAAATATTGACGCTACATTTAAAATTGTTTACAAAGACGGGACAACGTCAACATACATAAAGAAGGGTATCCGCCTGGCCGGAATAAACGGCACAAGCAACTCCAACAGTAAGCCCATATCAGAGTGGAAGCCCAACTACCGTTACAACTACACGCTTGCGTTCAACCCTCAGATAATTACCCGTATATGGGACGCTGACGGTGACGGAAGCCTACAGATAGACCCCGTAACCGGTGATACCATAACCAAGACCGATGACACCCCGTATCCCGGCGTTGTCAAGTATAATCCTGAGGAGCCTGACATAATCTACGTGTATGAGGACACTGATGGTGACGGCACACCTGAGTGGGTTCCCGTTCCGTTGGTTTGGGAGGATATTGACGGAGATGACCAGCTGGAGGCCGGCTTTGACCGCGACGGCGACGGACACATTGACGATGTAGACAATGATAACATCACCCAGAGGGTTCCCGGAGGTGATCCTGACAAGGATCCTACTGACGGAAATGAAAACAACCCTGAAGGTAAGGATGTTGTCCTGATTCACAGCGACACTGATGGAGACGGTGATATAGACGATGATGATGAATGGATACAGCTCCAGAAAGACATCACCACCGGTATAATCACACCTGTCCGCGAGTTTGAGGATGCCGCCATAGAGTTCACCGCCACCGTATCCGAGTGGGAACAGATGTATACCGCCTATTACGGCGCCAATTGATAAAATAATTTTACAAAAGCATGAAAGGGGCAATTGGCAAGATATTGATATTCACGATAGCAATAGCTTCACTGGCTATTGGCCTGAATTCGTGCAGCAAGCACCATGATAGTCCGGTGGATCCTATCAGATTGGGGCCATCCGCACTGGGCACCAAAGCCGCCATTGGTAGTCTTTCAGATCTTATTTTGCAAAGTTACAATGACGGCACCAACAAGAAGGGATTCGGCGTGTATGGCTACAAGACCGTTAACAACACACCTTTCAGATTGTTCAACAATACAGAAGTAACCCATTCTACGGGCGATCCTTCTACCGCCACAGGATGGACTTACCGCTATACACGCTACTGGGACAGCAATCCTAACGCAAGTTACCAGTTCGTAGCATACTGGCCTCGTATAGTTTCAGACACAGAACCTGACTATGATGAAAACACGCAAGATCCATATGTATCTGAATCCAATAAGACCATAGCCCTGCACAACATACCTAACTGGCAGTACGGAGAAGACGCCAATGATTTCATGATAGCCACCAGTTTCGGGCAAGCCCAAGATTACAAAAGTAGGAACGGATATGTAGGATTTACATTCAGCCACATGCTGGCCCAACTGGTAATCAAAGGTTTTTACACAGGCAACCTCAATGACACTATAACCGTAACAGGATTTGAGGTAGTTCAGTCAGCCGATGGCAACAGCGATGCTTTGGCAGACGGCAGCACAGATTTCAGTCTGGCCTTCAACCAATCTGGCAATTCTGTTGTTGAGGGTGCTAACAGCAATGGTCCGGATTATGGCCTTTCAAACCACATACTGCAAAACGCAGAGATAGGTATATCCAAGAATTCATTTGCCCAGGAAGGCTCCAACACCCCGATTGACACTGTAATAATAGCTAATTGGCTTATGGTGCCACACCAATGGGACAGCACAAAGCTTCGTGTGAGCTATAAGATAGGACAAGACGGAATGGAGAAAACCTCTGAGCCAATGACCATTAAATGGACAAATAATCCTGACAATTATACGCTTGCTGCAGGATCAAAATATAAGCTTATACTTAAATTCAATTCGGCCGGTCAAGGCATTACCATTGAGTCTGTTCTTGTAAGTGACTGGATTGAAGAGAAAGTTTCGTGGGGAGTGCATACTTGGTGAGTAAATACTTAGTATTTAAATTTGGAGAATTAAAAAATATTCAATATATTTGCAAGGATATATATGAAGGACGCTTTTAGGACATTCACGATAAATCTGAGGAGCCTCATACTACTGGTGGTAGCCATAATGCTGACACTCGTTTCCTGCACCTCCAGCGATGAGAAGGGCATGGAAAACATGGTTACGCTCTACCCCGTGATTGGAACCGGCATTGAAACCGTCGTAAATACCCGCGCTACTTCACTTACCCTGTCAGGAATTGCAAATTCAAACAACTATTCAGATTCCATACCGGATGGTACATCCGTAGCCATATACGCTGTACCGGATGATAACACACAACCTGTAATCCGAGGCCGTTTTACCCGCAGATCCGGCAAATGGGCATCAACAGTATCCGTTAAAAGCGGTTTCTCATATGATCTTTACGGACATTCACCGGCCGATATGCCAGGTTCCCGCAATCTGGACTTTGACAAGCAGAACACAAGAATCCGTTTCTATGATTTGGATGTAATCACTACCGAAGACCCATGGGTGAGCGTTGCCGCACATGGTGATGTTGTCCAAGAGGATTATGCCTTCCCTCCATCCATGACATGGCATAATTTCAACATAGGTAGCGTTGGCGTCATTCCTGACCAAACACCCAAACTGGTACACAAGGTATGGATGGCTATGGATCATCTCTTTGCCAAGGCTACAATATCTTTCTGTCTTGTACCTCAGTACAATTCATTAAGAACCATACGGTTACTTGATGCCAAAATCAAGACAAACAAGAGTAAGTTCAATGGTGAATGCTCTTACTACTTTACCGGCGATAATGCCGGCTTGACCTTTGGATCTGGAACCACAAATACCGCAAAAGAAATAGACCTAATTAACGGTGAGACTGCCAGTGATTCAATAAACCGTCTGCCCGAGCTACCGGACACAGTGGTTCTGAGTCCTGACACGTTGCAGTTTGCATGGTTCTGTTTCCTGCCTGATCATTCAAAAATTCCGGATGACCTGTATCTGGAAGTGGAATATGATGTAATGAACGGCGATTCAATCATACGCGGAAACCAGAGTGCCCGCAACAGTCTGCCACTCCGCTCAATGATCAACCCTCAAGCCGGACATAACTATAAGATAACAATTGAAGTGGATCCGTCATACCTGTATGTTCTTTGTGACGGTGATGCTGATGAAAAGGTAAGGATTAAAAGTTCAATAGAATAACCGCAGTATGACTATATTAACCCATATGCTCAAACCGTTACTCCCTGGCCGCAAGCTGTGGAGTACGCTGCTTTCAATGGCTGTCTGCACAAGTATCAGCGCGCAGATAATAATTGGCGGTGACGTATATGGAGGCGGACGGGCCGGTGAGGTAGGCACATCCAACCAGATTAAGCCTAACTCCGTACTGATGGTTGAGAAGGACAGCGTAAAGCTTAAGGAAGGAGCAGCCAGAAACACAGCCACTACGGTCACCATCAATGCCGGCACCATGCGTACGGTATTTGGCGGTGGTGAGAACGGTCGCACCTACGGCAGCACCAACGTAATCATCCAGGGTAGTTCAGACAGCACAAAAGCAGAGACATTCACCCAGATTGGCGGTAAGCTCAAAACACTTGACTGGAACGGCACCACCAGAGGCGGTATATTCGGTGCAGGTGATGGAGATACAGCATATGTGTTCGGCCACTCCAAAGTAACCATAAGCGGAGGTTTCCTGCCGCAAAACGTTTATGGCGGAGGCAATCAGGCTGACCTGATGGGTACTACCAGCGTTATCCTGCTGGGCGGTGACATCCAAGGCACAGTATATGGAGGTTCACGTTTGGCCGACATTTACGGCTACAGTTATGTGAACATTGATGGCCAGAATATTATAAGTGACCTTCTGATAGGTGCTGTATACGGTGGTAATGATATTGCAGGAAACATTGTAAACCTGTCAAGCAACGACCCGCGCTGGAGTTGGGTGAAAGGTTTGCAACAGCCCTCAGGTATCAGCAACACTTATCAGTCATGGAATACATTTGTACGCTCCACCCAAGAAACGAACGGCAAACATATCTATGTAGGTCAGATCTTTGGAGGCGGTAACGGAGATTATACTTATACGCCTAATCAGACAGAACTGGATGTTGACGCGCTTGTTGATATGAGTAGTGACGGCACAAGAACGCCTCACACATTTACCGTAAGCACACAGCCGGAAGTTCAGAAGGCTTATCTTGACTTGAACGGAGGTGCATTCGGATATGTTTATGGAGGCGGTAACCGCGCCACTGTTACTAAAGAAACAGTTATAGGACTGAACAATAGTTCAACACATTTCCGTGCTTTGTCCAAGGCTCTGCTCTACAAAATGGGCATAAATCTGGATATTGATACCACTGCATATGTTTCTAAGGGCGACAGCGTCATTCCGCGTTATCAGTTTGACCGCGTATTCGGCGGCAACAACAAGGCCGAGATGAAGATCCAACCCACATGGAAGTTACAGAAAGCCGACATACACAACCTCTATTCAGGCGGTAACGAAGGAGTTATGTCTAATCCTGACGGACTTCTGCTGGCCTTGATGAGCGCTGATTTGAGTGTAACCAATGTATATGGAGGAAGCCGTAAGGCCGATGTCACCCCCATGCTAGACGGACATCAGATTCTGCCCTTGAGGAAGGATACCATCATAAATCAGAAGAGTTATTCATTCCCGGCAGGACATTCAGCCAGAATACTTATCACTGCCGGTAACATTGAAAATGTTTACGGAGGTAACGACATAAAGGGTAACGTAGCAGGTGGTAATGCCCTGATAATAAACAGCAGTATCAATGGCGATGTCTATGGCGGCGGTAACGGCTCATATTTCTATACTGATAAGTCCAGCCTGATTGAATCAAGTAACGCCAACAGTCTTAAGTATGGTGATTTCTACTATGATCCGGAGGTTGTTTTGACAGAGGCAGGAGTTTCAGTATCAGATAACAGCATGAAGTCTGTTACTGCTCTCGGACTGTTACGCCCCAATGCAGAGCGTGTTTACATAAGCGTTAACGGAACAGCAACTGACACAACCGTAATTGGAGGGTCACTCTACTGCGGTGGTAACAGTGCCACAATCACAGCTGCGCCCGGTGAGGTGGCTGAAGATAAGATCAAGCTTAACATAGGCTCATACGTTATTGCTGATAAGGTATTCCTGGGCAACAACGGAGAGAACATGATTGCCACCTCAATACTTCAGGAGTACAGGGACAACAGCACTATGGATCTTACAAACAGCGACGTGTTTGCCAAGTACATAGGTGGCGTATCCATGAACATGAAGCCTAAAATCACGTTTGCAAACGGACTGGTAAGCTATTCAACTTACATAGGTTCACTCTATTGCGGCGGAAACATTGGTAGCATGACGTACCCCGGACGCAATGAGCAGAATTTCACTGATCATATCATAGTTTACAACAAAGTGGTTGGCGGAAGTAACAACGCCAACATACCCGCCACAGAGTTAAATGCTGCGTTTGAAGGAGGTATTCTGGGCGCAGAGGGTGAGGAAAACTATGACAGTGCCCGAATTGTACTCAACTTCAGTGGCCTTCGCCTGAAACCCCTTCGTCTTACTCAAGACGGCAAATTGGAGTGGAACACCAAAAAATGGCAGTCATTTACTGATAAACCTGCTGAACTGGTTGCTGTAAACAACAAACCGAATGCTACACTTGAGGATGATTTACGTCTGGATGGAGCAACGGTATTCGGAGGTTGCTACAGCAGCGGCCATGTAAACGGCAACGTGGTTATCAACGTGTTGGAAAGTCTGGCTGATACAAGCCTGATATTTAATGATTATGGAGGTAACTCCGGCGTTTATTTTGATAATCAGGCTGAAGATGTTATGATGTCTTCACTCTATGTCTATGGCGCCGGCTACGGTGCAGAGACTGAGATATGGGGCAGTACTACCATCAACCTCAAGAAAGGATACACATTCCAGGCTTTGGGCGGTGGTGAGAAAGGAGCCGTGGGACGCAAGAACGCACAAGGTAAGTATGAGTACAATCCCAAATACAGCACATACGTCAATCTGAACGGTACAGTAGCCGGAATGAGCGATGACCACACTCATCAGGATTTGGCTGAGGTTCAATATCTGTATGGTGGTGGCAACCAAGGTGTAGTAGCAGGCAACACACACGTGTATCTGGGTAACGGACGTATCTATGATGCATTCGGCGGAGCCTGCAACGCTGATATTCTGGGACACGCTGAACTTTATCTGGGTCGCGCCCTTGTAGTCAGCAACAAGCCCAAGTATCAGAGTGAATTAAGAACTGACACAACCGCTACCGATGTTTACCCTTGGATAAGCGATAATGTCTATGGCGGTAATGACTTTGGTGGCACTATCAAGGGAGAGGATTACTTTGGCTCCAACGTACGTCAGGAGGCTAGATCAATGATCTATGGATATCACGCAGAAAATACCGCAGTCCTCAAAGCACAATCATACGTAGAATATTATCACGGACATGTAGATACCATCTACGGTGGCAGTTATGGCTCATATGACTACACCGACCCACTGTACTATCAATACACTTATGTAGAAGAAGGTAATTTGACCAATGAAAACAATCTGGGTACATTCCGGGATGGTTATAACAGACCTTATCTTGAGAATGCATTCGTGTATCTGCGTCCGGCAGCCGATGCTATCAGCCCCAAGGATGCCATAAAGTATGTGTTTGGCGCAAGCATGGGTTATCCAGGCTATTCCAATCCCGGAGAGATTGAGAAAGACCTGATGCAGCAACGCAGTTATGTCCTGGTTGACATACCTCAGACTCTGAACAATTTCAGTAATACCCAGGTATTTGGATCAGGTGCATACAGCGGATTGGGAATGAACAAGTATGTTGCACCTGCTGATAACAATTCTGATTCCGTATCAGCCGTAGTTGACCTGATACGCGGTAACATAGGAAACGCCTACGGTGGCGGTTACAACGAAGGATTAACACGACGCACCATTGTCAACATTCCTGACGGTTCCACCATAAAAGCAAATAAGGTGTTCGGTGGAGGCTACGGAGACACTCTCACCGCCCCTTGCGATGTCTATGAATCAACTGTCAACTACCTGAGTGACAATGCTTCTATAGGTAAAATCTATGGCGGTAACAACCACAGTCGCCGTACTCTGTACGCAAAGGTCAATGTAGGTGCTCAAATGTGGACCAACAGAAGCACCGGTTGGTTAGGTACGGTTTACGGAGCAGGATACGGTAAGGATACATGGGCTAACTATACTGAAGTCAACCTAAACGACGGCACACTGCTTTATGAAGTATATGGCGGTGGTGAAGCCGGGCGAGTTCTCAATAAGGCATCGGTCGATGCATGGGCTGCCAGCAACAGCAATCTGTACACTGATTTTGGTCTGTACAATGATTTTGATGGAGGCCTTGACAACGCTCTGGTTCATCTCAACGGACTTAAAGACACCACCAATACTAACGTCTATATAAACCGTGGTGCCACAATGGGATACCATCACATCAACGTTGATACAGTAGGCAAATCAACTGAATACGTAAAGATAGACGGCGGATATTGCTACGGCGGCGGTCTGGGCGTTGACGCTGTGGTAAGCGGCACAACTTATATTGGTTTGCATGGTGGTCTGGTCTGGAAGGATATCTACGGAGGCGGTACCAGCGGTGGTGTAAGGGATGAGTACAAACTCAAGTCATTCACCGCACAGACTAACACCTTCATTGAGGGTGGTATAGTGCGTAACGTATATGGCGGTGGATGGGAAGGTCACGTGGGTTATACAGAACTTCCGTTTGTAATAGAAGAAAGTCAGATAGCTACCCAGGTGGCTAAACTTAAGAACGATATTCCCGGACGTACCAACGTGGTTGTAGGCATCAGCGAGGATAATGCAGACAATATTCAAGATTACGGAATATACAAGGGTGTACCCAGCATTGAGCGTAACATCTATGCCGGTGGTGAAGGCGGAGCCGTATTCGGAAAAGCTTCATTAACCATGAATAACGGTTATGTAGGCTATCGTTATTTTGATTGGCGCGAAGATGATTCTACTACTGTAGTTGATGACCGGTATCAGGAACATATCAATGATGACACATGGTTCATAGCTGGTGACCGTGATCATGCACTTGACAGTCTGAACCGTCTGAAGGACAGCGGAAACGCATTTGGCGGCGGATACGTGGACAACAGTTCCGTTGATTCTACAGTAGTTAACATCTACGGCGGTCATATTCGCAACAGTGTATACGGTGGTGGTGAGGTTGCCATTATAGGACGTGGTGAGGCCCAAGAGGTTGTGATTGACAACAAACGTGTACGCCAGCTTAAGGGTGTATATAAGTCAGGTCTGACTAATGTCAATATCTTTAGCGGCAACATTCATAATAATGTATTCGGAGGAGGTAAAGGTTTCAACAACACGGGTGATCAGGGATCTAATTATACCAACGGCTATGTATTCGGCCAGACACGTGTAAACATATACGGAGGTGAGGTCGGAACACCTGAAACAGTTGCACAGGGCGAAGGAAACGTATTCGGTGGCGGTAACATAGGTTACGTATATAATCCTCTGCAGAGCAAAAAGAACGAAAAAGACGGTTATTATTATCAGATTGACAGCAATGGTGATTACATTAAGAATGGTAATGACTCTCTTCTATCTGAAGACTGCCGTGTTATTGTTACTCCATACGCAAAGGTTCTGTCAAGCAGCATAACACTGACTGACACCGCAGGAAATTCAAAGACATTCCGGAAAGGCGATTACGTTACCACTGAATACCTATTGCCACTCAGAAAGAGTGACCAGAAATGGGAATCTCTTGACCAGACTGGTATAACCATCCGCAATGCTCTGTTTGCCGGTGGTAACGTATCAGCAGGTAACACTCTCTATGCAAACACTAAGACTGTATTCGGTAATGCTACAGCCACACTTAATGACCTCTATTATACTGACCTGATAACCTTGGGTACAGAACATTTAGGCGGTCTGTATGGCGATGGTAACCTGACGCGTGTGGACGGCTACCGTGAGCTTAACATAACCAACTACGGTACTGATTATTATAGCCTTGATGACCAGATTCCACTTGAAACATATCACACTCTGAAAGACCGTGAGCGTGCTTACTTCCAACTTGAGTACATGCTGGTCAAAGCCATACCTGATTTCCCGGGATATTCCGTGGGAACCAGAATGAAACTGGATGAACTCAAGGCTGATTTCTCAACAGGCACAGGTGAAAATATCCAATACCTGCAATCCATGAATTCTGATGGTACTCCTGATTCCACATACTGGAAAGAGTACGGATTTGCAAGCGTTTATGCAGGCAGACTCATCAATACCATCCAGCGTGCGGACTTTGTAGGTGTATTTGGTAGCCGTATGGTGCTTCAGGGTGCCCGTGACCGTGTGCCGGAAGTGGTTAACTATACTGAGTACTCACTGAACCGTGTAGGTGAGATCTCACTGAACCGCATGCATTCACCCGGCAATGACACTATTACCGGAAACTACTTTGGCATCTACAACATAGCAAACTATTTGGGGGCCATGACCAGCGATGTTGACTTCTATGACTCGGTTCGCGTTACCAGTCCTGAACACATGGCTAAGGCAAAATACTATCCACACATGAAAGGTGAAACCTATTATCAGTGGAAGGATTCATTAAAAGACCAACGCAGTCGCAATGACGGAACCTCCAAAAACAAAGTAGCACTGGCATCGGGCGTATATTTGGAATTGAACAAAGAGACTACCGCCAATGAGGAGAAGCAATGGGGCGAGGTTACCGGAGTTTTGGAACTTGACCTTATCAACGTCATGCCTGGTCTGGGCGGTGGTTATGTCTATGCCAAGAACGTGCACGGTGAGCGCAAACCATCCGGTAAGAAGCAGGTAACTCTGTCAGCTTATAATAAGAATGCCATTTCAAACAAGCAGTTCGTATATGATTCCAAGGGAGGTGCGGCTGACTCTGTCTTCCAGACCTCAGGAAACTTTGTCAACTCCATTAAGGAAATCATCGATGACTGTTATCCCAACAACGGAAGCTACACAGGTCAGGATGCAGCTCCCGCTCACTATTGGTACATAAAGGGACAGATCTACGTATATGACCAATATATATCAGCGTACACAGGCGCTGCAGATTCTTATGACAAGACTGTCAACATACCTCTTACCATAACTGCAGGTTCAAACGGTAAGCTCCAGCTTATTGATGTAAAGACAAACAAGTTTGCTTACTGGAAAAATTACGGTGCCGTCAATGAACCATTGAAACCGAATGAAAAGATAATTGTCAACAACAAGTCCTACTATCTGAATGACACCATATCCTATTGGGATTGGAGTATGCTCACTGCTGATGAACAAAACAAGTTCGTTGACACCACATATGTTGCAATGGCCGACTGCAAAGCTACAAGCTCAGACAGTACAATTTACAGCAAAGGCACTGTTATGCTGCCTGCCAAATATGACTCTCTTATGCGGACCTCTCCAAGAGTCATACAGCTTAGCACCGGCGTGGACACACTGCTTACTGCGTTGATCCGTCCGTCAAACAACATGAGCCACAACAACGGTTTTGCCTTGACGTTTGAACTGACTAACCCGCAAGTTCTGGATGCATACTACACCCCGATATCTGGTACGGGCGTTAAGTTGAACGCTACTGAATTCGACAAGCAAATAAAGAATGGTGCCATCAACAGTGATGATTATTATAGTGCCCCAACCTACAAAGCCACCGCAACAGGCGTGTTTGGACAGCGTCAGTTTGATAGAGGAGACATTATAACTGCACGTACGTACGACGGATTCCAGACTATAGAACACATGAAAGAATCTATAGTTTATGATGACTCCAAAGATGCCAAATTCGACACAGCATTTGTGCTTACTCAGAAGTTGGAATTACCACAAGAGGGTAGCAGCAGTGTTGTAATCTGGAACGAAGGACTTGTCATCTCCAAGCATGATTATGACTCATTGAAGTCAAAGGGCCTGATAGATATCACCAAAGCTGATACAGCCCTGTTCTGCATAGACACATGGAAGCTGGAACGTGAGGGATTTGATGACGAATACGTAAACTACAGTACATGTCTTACAAAGAATCAGATTTATGATTTGGGACGCACCTACGCCTATAATGACAATTACATAGATTCCATCATAGGCAGGCATTTCTCACCCGCATACTACTGCGTCAAAGAAGGTAAATACGGTGGTTCTTATTATGAGAATGGCAAGAACTATACTACGCTCAATGCGTGGTCATCAATGAACCCCGAAGACCGTCAGCACTTCCAGTTCAACTATGATGCGTTTGATATCATGATCGACCCAGCATACAGCAAACACCTGGGCCTCTATGACACCATCGCAGGCCACATCAGCAATAATCCCATTTATTCTGTTGAGCAGCCTATTGACTATGAAGCCCGTTATCACGGAAAGAGTGAACTGTCATTCACCAAGCCTAATAATGGTGGTACATTCACCATTCACGTGAATGATACTCTGCAAAGTTCCGTATATGAAGCAATTCCTAACGAGCAGGGTAATTATGCGCCATTCCAATGGGAAAGTAGCAATGACACAATATTCTATATTGTAAACCATTCATTCACAAAGGGTGAAATAACCTACTCCGCTGGTAATTCCATAACCAGACAAGTCTATATGAATTTGGACAACCATATGGCCGACGTAGATGTCATCGAGAGCAGTATTTTACCTGGAGTTGGCAAATATTACTATTGCCGCAATGATTATTCCATTGGAAGCCGCGGAACAGTCTTAGGCAAAGACGGCCAAGTGACTGACGTAAGGCCAACCACCGGCAATTACACCAATCAGGGGACAATAACAGAAGGATGGGTTCATGCAGGTGCAATAATAAGCGAAGATAACTACGATGATCATCTGCCTAACCTTCAGGCAAACTTCACAATCCATGGTCAGACTCCGGTTGAGACGAGCACATTGTATGTATCAGGTCAGTCTGATATACAGAGCCTGTCAAAAGGCAGGATATTCACCATCATATACCAGTACAGTTATGAGGAGAGTGACGGTTTGGGCAAAAACATTGAACTCATAACTGAGCGTCATATAGTCAACATTTATGTACAGTTCAAGAGCGGTACCCCGACAATAGCTCAGTTAAGTGAACTTGAGACCGTGCTGCCTGGAGCCACCATGGGTCTGAACACGCCTCAGGTAACCCCGGGTGCATATGAGGTTGTAGGTGGTGGATGGGAGATGTTTGCCAACCAGCAGGATGCCGAGAACCATGTGAACGGTTCAGAGTTTGAGAACACCCGCACCAAGCTCTACTGGTATGAGGACGGTTATTATCTGGCATACTACGCTAAGACATATCTGGGTAAGACCTACAGTAACGCTGTGCCCATCAAGGTAGGTAACTATCATGATCTGGATAAGGTTATGGCCGACACCGTTTATCATATGTATGTTGACCATCCTAACGTTAAACGTAACAGTAAGATATACATTGATAACCGCAATTGTTTGTCAGATACCGCCAAGAATGAGCTTGACCTGTTCAAGGACTTCTTTGACATGACTCTTAACAATTTGGAAGGACACCAGCCTATCAGCAACCGAGTCAAGGGTGCAGAAAATATTGACTTTATTTTAAGGTCTGATATGTCACCCAAGTATTACACCACTTGGACGCCTATAGGAACATCCGAACAATGCTTTGAGGGAACCTTGCACGGTGACGGTCACTCCATCAACGGACTGACAAGTTCACTGTTCGGTCACCTGTGCGGTAATGTATATAACCTGGGTGTAACCGGTACATTCGGCGGTACATCATCAGGTATTGCTGACCATGGTGACGGTTATGCTGAAAATACATGGATTTACACCACAGGCAGCGTTACTCCGGGTACAAAAGCCGTTATGGGTTCCGGTGAGATCAAGAACAGTTACTATCCTGTCGAGAACACCGGATACGTTGCTCCGGCTGGTGTTACCGCACGTCCGCTTACGGCATTCCGCAACGGTGAGGTGGCTTATGACCTGAACGGATTCTATCTGAGAAAGCGTTATAATGACAATAATGGCGTTGCCAGCGGCAGAAAATATAAATATTACACTGTTGACAAGAATTCCAACATAGAGAATACACTCTCTGCTCCGGATTCAGCATACTACATTGCAGCAGACGCTCCATTCACATATAAGACATCATACGGTGACAGGTATCTGGGCTACGTAGAGAACCGTTACATTGACGGTGACTTCATCTACGCCGGCGGAGTGATAGCATCATCTGTCAATGAGCGTCTATATACAGCACAAGCAGAAAAGGATCCTGATAATGGTCTGTTCTTCCCAATCTGGCCTGATGATTACATCTTCTTCGGTCAGATGCTTACCTACGGCTACAGCTCTGAAAGCGGCCAGAAGTATCAGGAGTTCCCGGCTGCAGTCAACAAGAGTGGCCGATCAACAACACCCACAGCCCATGAGGCTTCATCATGGCTGGTGAAAGAGGACGGTGGTCAGAGCAACCGCGTATACCGCACCCCGGCATACTTCGGTGACAGTCAGATGAAGAGTGTTTACTTCAATGCCAACGCTTATCTGCCGGCTACCACTAAGGATGGCACAAAGGATATCTATCGCGGACTTACAGCTGTTGACTTTACAGCCCGTGGCGACAGATGGACCAATGGTAACATGTTCAGTAAGATATTTGACTTTGAAAGCAATCTTACAGGCATAAATACAGATGGCGGACACACTCGTAACCTGTTGGTATATTCACCTGTCAGCAAATATCCAACTCTGGAGGTTCTTACAAATTACTTCACCGAGCCTGATTATGAGACCTCTGATACTTATGGTAGCGTCAGTGAGGTTGCATCTAACATAATATCAAATGTACACGGACATCTGGTTGAATACCGCAAGGAGAACAACGATGATATTTATGAGGCTGCATTCAGTCAGTTCCTGGTTGACGGCAATGACTTTAACGCTCCTATAAGTTATACTACTGGCAGTTACTTCATGTGGTATCAGCGCAAACCGGGTGCTTACGTTGAGTTGGCAGACTCGGGTTGGGAAAGCATCAGCCTGCCGTTCACGGCCACATACGTGACTACCAGCCAAAAAGGTGAGATTACTCACTTCTACGAGGGCAGTGACAAGGGACACGAGTACTGGCTACGCTCACCCAAGGAGTTGGAGAGTCAGACAATGAAGTTCCAGGCTATACGCAAACAGAGCGGCAACAGTCTCGATTACAACAACAACTTCCTGTGGGAGTACTACTATAGTAAGAACGGTCACAGTGACGCACATGGCGATACTTATCAGACCTATTACAATGACAACGTAACTTATAATGACTATCCGTACGCATTAAAAGCAAATCCGTACTTGATAGGATTCCCCGGCAGCAGGTATTATGAGTTTGATATGAGCGGTCAGTTCGTACCTGAGCATACAGGTGCAACCATATACAAACTGGATGCTCAAGCCATTACATTCAGATCTGATAAAAATGAGACCATAGGTGTATCTGATCAGGATTATGAAAGCGTGGTTACAGTTGACGGCTACACTTACCGTCCCACATATCAGGCCAAATCTGTTGGTGCAGACACCACCCTTTTGCTCAACTCAAAGGGTAGCAGGTTTGTTGTTGCAGCCCGTGATACCGTAACCGTTCCGTTCCGTGCGTACATGACTAAGTCCAATAGCGGCAGTGGTCAGGCACAGACACGTTCTGCAGCAGGCACACGTGCAAGCTCACTCTACATAGGATATGCAGGCGATGTGATACCTCTTGAGGATGTTGTCATAGACCACGGTCTGAATATCTACGGTCAGAACCTGAGCATTTGCATTGAGAGCACTCTTGAGCAACCCGCTACAATAACCATAACAAGTGTGGCAGGCAAACTGCTTAAGACGTTCACCATACAACCCGGCACCAAGGTAACCGTTCCGGTCAACAGCCGCGGTGTCTATATAGTGAATAACCGCAAGGTAATAGTAACCCGTTAACGGGAAGATCAAGAGGAGTTATACGTTAATGCAGTTGATGATTATGAGAAGTAGAATTAACGATAATAAGATACAACAGCGAGATACCTTTTCCCGCCTGCTCCGCTGCGTACTGCCACTCCTACTACTTACACTTGTGGCTGGCCGTGCTTGGGGACAAGGCATTACATCTCTAGATGATATAACTGATCCAAACGGCACATATACTCTTGCCAGCGATTTCTCTACTACCGGAACCGCTCTTGAAAATGGCGATGGTGATCCAATAGGAACCAGCACCAACCCGTTCAAAGGAACCATAGACGGAGGTCTGGTTGCCATTACAGGCATATGGAACAAACCTTTATTTGATTATGTAGAAGATGCAGTTATCAAGAATGTCATTATTGGAAATGCATCAATAGGCATTACAACCACAGATACCAATGTTGGCGCCATAGCTTCAAACGCTAAAGGAGAATCCCGTATTTATAATTGTGGTATATTGGATGGTAGTATAAGCGGTACAAAATATGTGGGCGGACTTGTTGGTCAGCTTTTTGACAAGGCATCAAATAAAGGTTCACGAGTCATTAATTGTTTCAGTTATGCTGATGTGAGTGGAGGTACTGAAGTTGGAGGTATCGTAGGTTACAACAACTATGCATCAAAGGCATCTGATATCCGTACCATGGTGATGAACTGTATGTTCTATGGAGACATTGTAGGTAGTTCTAAAGTATCACCAGTATATGGAGGACAAAATATCAACAACAATCAGGGCGGTTTAAATACATATAACTTCTATTCTTACGAAAATGCCACAACCTTTAAAGGATATCCTGAGAACACTAATAGTGTAAAAAATAAAAATTATAACTGTGCCCTTGCAGTTGAGGAGAAATTTCTGACCCGCTTTGAATTCTATCGTCAACTCTTAAATAGTAACAAGAAACTGGCAGCTATTTACATAACAGGGAATGCATCTGATGAAAATTTGTTGGCAAAATGGGCATTGGAGACTGCAGACAGAAATATTGCAAATCCAAAACCCTACCCCATTTTGAAGGCACAAGGCACATATCCTTCCATTGTCAATTACGATGCCAACAATGCGCCAGACAGCGTTTCTGTGGGGCGTAATCATGGAGGCAAACTGGGAAAAGAATTATCTGTAACCATTAGAAACTCTACCAGCGGTGGACAGACCGCACCAACAGGAGCCAATATCAGCGCTTCCTTTAAACTCCAACGCACCGATAAGGACGAAGATCGTTTTAACTTTAACTATGACAAGATTCAGTTGCCATATTATAATGATTACGGTACAGGTAACTATACTGAGAATAAAGTGGTAACGGGATGGAAGATTGTAGCTATCACCGACATCGACGACGACCCCTACACCGCTGCTAACTATCCCACCTCGGGCATCACCGACTACCCCAACCACAACTATGCTGACCGCAAGAGTTCCCAAAAGGACCTCTACTCAGTAAGCGGACGTGTATTCTCCCAAGGAGCCTATTTCGATGTTCCCTATGGCGTGACAGCCATCACCATCGAACCTTACTGGGGCAAGGCATGCTATATCGCCGACCCGAACTACGACGTGGTGTACAAGAACGACTACAGCGGCAAACAGAATGTGACCCAGACGGGCACACAGGTAGGTAGTGGTGCAACGTTTAACGGTGAAGCGAGCCAGCTTATCAAGACCTCTGTCAGCGATGCCCTCAGCTATATTAGCGGCACCCTCGACGGCTATGGGCCTACGGTGTACGACAACGCCGTGGTGCTGGTGGGCAACCTGCACCTGGACGGTGTTCCGAGCGGCGGCACCAACCCCTTCACCATGATGTCGGTGGACCAAGACAACGACCACGAGCCGGACTATAGTCTGATATATCACCATAAAGGTAGATTAAATGTATCTCCTATACGGTTTGACTTTCTTAATGTTGCCGGAACTTCTCAGGCACAGAGGCCTAACAGTGCAACTCTTGCTTGTAATGTAGGTATTTTCAAAACAAGAGGCTGGTTTGAGATTACCAACACTGCGTTACTTTATTTTTCCCAATTTGAATATGAAAACTTAGGTAATAGTGACGGTAGCAATAATGGCAATAAAGCAGATGGTCCCCTCATTCTTTTAGGAGGTGTTTTTGACCAGTTTGTGTCCACCCAATCGTCAGATGTCAATGGAAAGGTCATTTATATTCATGTTGGAGGAAATGTGTGGTTTAAAGAATTCGGATTAGGAACACATGGTGACGGCAGCAAATCCACACCTCACGTACCAGTTTCAGTGACTGGCGGGGATTACGATGGCTTCTACCTCACCGGCACCTACAACCAAGACGCTGATGTCAGGGAAGACAACGCTGAGTGTTATATAAGTGGTGGACATTTTGTTGAAGCAGCAGGCGCTTCTCAAGAACAGATAAAAGGCAACGTCAGATGGCAAATCTACAATGCTGACATCGATTGCTTCTTTGGTGGAGGAATAAATGCTGCGAATCCCATAACTGGTAATATCGATGTGGACATTACAAACAGCCATGTAGGCATTTTCTGTGGTGGTCCTAAATTTGGCGATATGGGTAGGAAAAATGTAAAAATACCAAGTACAACAATAAACTTTACACCAGATAATGACAGGACTGTGGTCACCAATGCAACAAATTGCACCTTTGGCACGTTTTTTGGCGCAGGCTATGGCGGCACATCGTATTCCAGAAAGAAATACTATGATGCACAAGCCTATGATTTTAATAATTGGCAAACAAAATATACAGATGATCGAGGTAAATATTTTGATGGCAAAACCACAAATGCAATAAATGCCCAATACGGAAAGAAAGGTGTTGGTGTAGCCACAGACTTTGATTACGAATTTTTTATTTGGAGTAAGGGTAATACAGGTGGACGATTCTTTGTTAAATTCGCCTCTTTCTCACTAGCACAATGCAATGATGTTGAGTCAAACCTAAAGGGCTGCACCATTGAAAACAATTTTTACGGTGGTGGAAATCTTGGTAAAGTTATTGGCACGGCATCATCAACGCTTGATGATTGTATTGTGAAAGGAGATGCGTTTGGTGCAGGTTACTCGGCTTCATTACCTACTCTTGAAGTAAGAGATGGTGGTTTCGCTTCAAGTAATTTGCTTCCAAAATACAACAGTTCCTCTGGTATGTTTGAACCTGGAACTCTTTCCGGAACCACCACGTTTGAATGGAAAAACGCAGCAGAAGCTGGTGTCACCTTGAAAGATAATAAGTCCGGTAGTAATTTAACTGATCATTACATTTATACCGATATAGATCTGAGTAAATCCAATCTTGGCTCTGTCGGAACCGTATCACTCACCCTTAAAGGTGACACCACTATAGGAATCGAGGGACAAAGCGATACCGGCAACGTTTACGGAGGTGGTGATGAGAGTACTGTCAGCGGCAATGTAACGGTTACATTGCAAGATGGCACAACGATTAATGGCAATGTGTTTGGCGGTGGCAATCGAGGTAATGTCAGTGGCAGTACAAACGTTATTATAGAATAAGAAGAGGATTGAGATGGGTAAGATTAACGTGAATAGAAATAACAAATGGCTGTTCCTGCTAATGATGACAATCATCGGCACCACTGCAGTATGCGCACAGACCAACATCACCTCATTGAGCCAGATTACCGATGCCGACGGTCACTACGTCATTACTCAGGACATAACCGGTGGTGCTCCGGGTGTAGCCAGTTTTAACGGTACACTTGAAGCTGTTATCGATCCTACCACCCACATGCCCTACCGCATCATAAATCTAAGCGCACCGCTATTCACCACCCTTACAGGCACAGTCAAGAACCTGATGCTTGAAGGTGTATCCATTTCCGGCAACGCCGGTAACACCGGTGGCATTGCCTCTACCGCAAACAGTTCAGCCCGTATATATAATGTTGGTATATTAAGCGGTTCTGTAGGTGGCACAGGTTACACCGGCGGCTTAGTAGGCCTTTTAGACGGTACAGCCCGCGTAATCAACTGCTACAGCTATGCAACTGTTACGGGTGGCACTAACGTGGGCGGCATTGTGGGTTACAATAATGCGACCACAACCGCAGCCAGCATCAACACCATGGTTATGAACTGCATGTTCTATGGCGACATCACAGGAGGCTCCACCGTATCGCCCATCTACGGCGGGAATAACATTAACAATCTGCAGGGCGGCCTAAACACATTCAACTACTACGCTTACGACAAGCTGAAGAGTAAGGCCATCAATTCATACAATTGCGCCCTCGCCATCGAAGAGCGCTTTCTGACTCGCTTTGAGTTCTACCGCTTGCAGCTCAACAGCAACAAGAAACTCGCTGCTTGGTATGCCACCAGTTCTGCGGACAACGGCAGCCAAATGCTCAAATGGGTACTTGAGACTGCTGACCGTAGTATCAACAACCCTAAGCCCTACCCAATCCTAAAGGAGCAAGGCTACTATCCATCCATCATCAACCCCGACATAGCAAATGCTCCCGATAGCGTCAGTGTGGGGCGTAACCACGGAGGCAAACTGCCTTCGTCCAGAGCAACGCTGTCAGTGACCATCCTCTCTAAGGCTTATAAAACCGACGGAGGACAGAGCTGGCCTTCTGGCGCCGATGTCACTACCACCAGCCTTACCCTAACACGTACCGACATGGATGCCGACCGCTACAACTACAACTACGACAAGGTGCAGTTGCCCTATTACAACGAATTCGGCACCGGCAACTATACCGAGTACAGGGTAGTAACCGGATGGAAGATTGTGTCAATGGGAACACCAGCTGGCTACGTTGACCCCTACAATTCGGACAACTATGACTATTCTCAATCTTATTCCTCAACACCAACCTATTTTGACTATCCTAATTACAATTTTGCCGATCGCAAGAGCGTCAACAAAGACCTCTACGCCATCACAGGCCGCATTTTTCCACAAGGAGCCTATTTTGATGTTCCCTACGGCGTAACCTCTATCACCATAGAGCCCTACTGGGGCAAGGCCATCTACCTCTCTGACCCGAAATACGACGTAACATATAAATCAGATTATAGTACCAA
>Ga0265298_10003395_pt1 | contig 21104 bp, 19 predicted proteins | sample AusTroGonzalo_MG_3_FD_193486 | JGI IMG/M metagenome (GOLD analysis project Ga0265298, IMG submission 193486) | Bovine rumen microbial communities from tropical cattle in Woodstock, Queensland, Australia - Gonzalo_01 | ecosystem: Host-associated > Mammals > Digestive system > Stomach > Rumen ... | reverse complement strand
ATGTTGAGCGTATCGTAAAGCATTGTGCTTACAATAGTATCATCCTCAACTTGAACAAATATTTCCGTTGTCTTAGATGCATTATGGCAGGTGGGCATAGCGAACAATGCCGAAAGAAGGATGAAAAGGATCATTTTCTTCATCAGTTGGTGAGGTTTTCGAGGCACAAAAATAGGAAAAAGTTGTTTATGCTCCTTGCTTTGAAAAAAAGTGATTGCAATCCTCAGAAAAACATCACATAATAGACTGGCAAATAGGTAATACCGTCCTCTGTAAAGACATTCCTATCGTTGGAAAGCACGTATGCCTTTTTCACGCTGTAGTCTTTCGTTTCGACAAAGGTCGTCAGCGCACTGTGAACGGTGTAATCCTTGCCCGACTTCACCTCAATCGGCACCACCGACAACAGCATATCGCTTTCTACGAGGAAATCCACCTCACCATGCTTCTTGCTGTCGTAATAGAACAACCGATGTCCGTGAGCGTGAAGCTCTTGTGCCACCACCGACTCATACACAGACCCCAAATTGATGCTTCTAATGTCGTCAAGCACAGCGACCACATTGCGACCATACAACAGTCCAGTCAAAACACCCACATCATTGAGGTATAGTTTCAAAAGGTTCTTCTGCATCGATTCCAAAAGCGGAAACTTGGGCTGCGAAACGGCCTTCACCTGCAAGGCAATACCCGCATTGACCAAATAATCAAACTCCTCCAAATAATCATCGAAACGCTTGCCTTTCTTGTTCTCGATACGGTTGGCAAACACCCGTTTCCGTTTGTTCTCAAGATTGGACGGCACGGAATCATACACGTTCTTGATTTTCAACTTATTTGCGACATCATATTGAGAGGCATCTGCACCATAGTAATCATGCACTTCCAATTGGACACGCCTCACCTCTACAATATCAGTAGTCGCCAAATAGGTATTGACCACATCAGGCAGGCCACCAACCAGCAAATATTTCTTGAACAAATCGAGTATTTTGGAATGAAATCCCTCGTCAAGCGGCAACTCCTGTTCAAATTGTTTTCGCAAGTAGCCAATCACATCTTGCCCAATACCATTGGCTATAAGAAACTCTTCAAAATCGAGAGGGTACATGTGCCTGACTTGAATGCTTCCAATGGGGATGGAAACCGACTTGGCCAATGCCACGCCCAGCAGCGAACCGCTGGCGATATAGGTAAAACGGTCTTCGGCTTTCAGGAACTTCAGCATCGTAAAAACATGCGGATAGGCCTGTATCTCATCGAGAAAGACCAACGTGTTTTCCTTGTTGCCCAACCTGCCTTTGGCAACCGAACTCAAACGGAAGTAGAAATCCTCGGTGGTTTTGACTGACTCAAAGAAACGCATCCCATCCGCATCCTCTAACAGATTGATTTCGATATAATTGTCAAACATTTGCTGCCCGACATGTCGGATGATGAACGACTTCCCGACCTGACGGGCACCATCAACGACCAAAACCTTGTTCGGCTTGTTCAGGCAATAATCTCTGATTTCTTTTTCTATCTTTCTGTATAACATATACTTAACACTTTTTTTCTTGAAAACACTACTTAAAAACGCACTTTTTCCGATATTTTATGCCGCAAAAATACACTTTTTCCTGTATTTTTATGCCATAAAAACACACTTTTTCCGAAAAAAAGCAAGAATCGTGATTTGAAAGAACAAGCATTTGTAATCTTCAGACAAAAATCAACATTCATTTCAGCAATCTTAGGTATTGAAAACTGCTGAAATTGGAAATTTAATGTGCGTTTCAGCAGAAATCATAGCTATGACACAAAAGAGTTCTTACGATTAACAGCCACTGTCTTTTCAATATCCAGTGTTGTTCATTATTATTTCAAGGCAATCTTATAAGTTCTGCCATCTTGAACAACAGTTGCAGAATCAACCTCAAAATCAACTATCCCATCATAAATGCAGTTTAGTGCAAATTTACGGTTTTTTAAGTCATACAATCCGCATTTCCCTTCTTTTACAATGAAATAGAAACCGTTTTCTTCTTCCTCAATAAAGTCATATTTGCATGGCAAGGCGATTTCTGTTTTTGCATTAAAATATATTCCTATTTTGTTTCGGAATTTTATACGAAGTGTAAAGTCTTCTTTATTAGTTTTAGGGGATTCAATTTGTGAAGCCTTCTGCTTCAAATTTTCCAATGCGTTTTCGTCAAGCGATTTAGGATAACTAAAAACACATATAAAAAGAGCCAAAGCCGAAAAAGCAAACAGCAACGCAAATACGAGTTCTTCACATACGACACCTACTATGCCTATTATAATACCCATAACCGCCATTGGAGGGCCGATTTCTTCTGCTGTAGTTTTTAAATGCCATTTTACCCTTTTTAGTTTTTCACAATTCGAATCATCCAATGATATCCAATCAATATCTTCAATTGGAGTTACTTTGTGTCCACAAACTGTATCTCTTGTGTAATCCATAATATTGTATTTTAATGCGTTGCGTTTGCAAGTTCGTTTTCAAGTCGGAGAATGAATTGCTTTTGGTCTGCAATCATTTGAGGATACATACTTCTTGTTACTCCTGTTGAATTGTTCATTTGTTCCTGCATGTCGTATAACAATTCGTATGCTTTGTTTAATTCATACCGAATCTCATAAGCACTGCGACCACTATATGAATTGGTCTGATACATGTAACTACCATTATTCATGGGAACTTGCTGATAACCTTGATTTACTGGAACTTGTTGATAGTTATAGGTTCCAGCCCCAGTATTACCATCGTTGTTTGTTGAATTGTCATTGCATGACGAAAATAGCACTATGGCTAAAACTGCGATGATACCACATTTGATTATCTGTTTCATAGTTAAATGATTTAGTTTATATTATCGTTATCTTTCTTACTTAGTGTACCAGACGGTTCTTCCTGTTTTATCAATATACCCTCTGCCACCATCAATTTCTGCAAGACCTCCAAAAAAAATTATCTACACGATTAAATTGTGGGGGGATGATAAAGCATCCTGTTCTATCAACGAATCCCCATTTGTCATTTACTTTTACACGAGCAAGTCCCTCATGGAAGATATTATCAATATGGCAATCCAAGCCGTAATATCGGCCATCATATTCAAATTGCGGAAATACTATAAATTCTCCTCTTTTATCAATAATACCCCATTTCTTGTCAAATACCACCACAGCAACTCCTTCATTAAAATCTGATGCACAATCAAATTGAGGACGAATGACACATATTCCTTCACGATTGATATATCCAAACTTATTGTTTTTGTAATTAACAATCAAAGCAAGCCCATCTGAAAAATCATAAATTTTTTTATATTGTGGGTTTACCATAAACTTTCCTTTTTTATTTATCACTCCGTAAGTTTGACGGAAACTCTCATCGTCTTCAATAGCCACGATGGCCAAACCACCAGAAAAGTTGTTGGCATCATCAAAAATCGGATTTATAACAAAATCGCCTCGTTTATCAACAAACCCATAATAATCATCTTTTTCAACGGCAGCAAGTCCTTCCGAGAAATCATCTGCATCATCGAATTGTGGGGTTATGACGAAGTTCCCAGTTCTATCTATATAGCCATAATAATTACCTATTTTGACAAGAGCCAAATCTTCTTCAAAAGCATATGCTTCATCAAATTGAGGCATTATGACGTAATTTCCTGATTTGTCAATGAATCCCCACTTGCCTCCAGAGATTATGTTCCAAAAACAATCTTCAGGAATTCCTCCAATATTGACAAGTGCTAATCCATCAATGAATGGAAGGATATGGTTAAATTGTGGTTTGACTATAAAACTACCTGACTTGTTGATTAAGCCCCATTTATTACCTATTCTGACACGAGCAATACCGTCTTGGAATGATTCTACTTGGTCAAATTGAGGGCCAATAATGAATTTACCAGTATTATCAATATATCCATATTTTGCACTTTCAACACTATTTCCAACACCAATATACGCCAATCCTTCCGAATAATTAGAAATCACACATATTTGCATTGATGTTGACGGTGAAATTATAATTTTACCTGTTCTATCCATGCATCCTGTGTTACCATTTTCCCTTATGAAAAACAAACTATTTTCTGTTTGTTGAGAGACTCCTTCCTTTATTGTAAAAGCTAAAATAATAACACTTGTAAACAAACCTAACAAATTGTGTATCTTCATTTTCATTGTGTAATTGTTTAATGAATTTATACATGTCCTAAACGTCAATTTATAGAATCTAATAGCCGTAATAATTCCAATTCATGTTCTGCCGCATCTCTCGAAATATCTCATCAGAATAATCACCTTTTACAACTTCATAATAAATGTCTTTCCTTACATTGCCCCATCCAAACTTAAAATCATACGATTCAAGTACCATGGTTAGGTTATAGTTCCTATCAACAATATATGTTTTGCCATTGCTTTCATATATCCTACAGTTTTGTCTGTTTTTTCCTACATATCTCAATTTTGTGTCATAAGGAACGGGATTGTAAGGATCACTTGATGTTTCAATCAAGTAATCCTCGTATATTTTGGCATAAAATACTTGGGCCAAAGAAATTGCCCTGTTTTTGTTTTCGCCTTCGCACCAATATACACCTGTTCGAGTATAGGCAGATTCATAAAGCAATCTGGATCTTTGCCCAATTAAGGTTTTGGGAAGTAGTATAACTATTGCTATTATTGCTACTGAAACTATGACTACGTTTTTCTTCATCCTTTATTTGCCAAGTTATATCCCATCAGGCTCTTCGGTTAATGTGTAATTGTTGCAAATTAACAACAAATTCTCTAAATTCCAAGCATTTACCTGTCATAATCATTAATACAAAATGTCATAATTATTAATGCAATTTTCAATCGTTTTTGAACAATTCTGAAGATTGTAACATATCGGAAATGTCACGGAAGAAATCATGGTGGAGTTTCTCCGCGGCACGGAGAAGAAACTCCGAGTTAAGATGTGGGCGGGAGAGTATATTGTACATGTTACCTCGGGTGTACGACATCTCTTTGGCAAACCATGCCACACTACGCCGTTGTTTGCGTAGTTCTTCACGAATCAAATTGCCAAAATGTATGTCTGTCATCCGTCGCCGTTCAGTTTTTAATGGCAGGCTCCCTTTCAGCCATTATCAGTTTAGGTGTATTCATAAGCTACAAAAGAAAAGCGCGGGAGCAAGAACTCTTGCTTATCCCGCAGTCCTAGGCCTTCGCATTGCCCATCATCCGAGGATAAGCAATGCTTGCGGCCCACGCTGGTTTATATATACAAATACCCTTGTACAATGTACAATGATAATGAATATACAAAACCAATGAGCGCAAATCACTGCTTCACCTTGCGGATGATTCTGAAGTTGCGAAGTTCGGACTGCCGCAGATAAAGCGCCAATTCAGCGCTGTTTCTTATATGTCTGTCACCCTCCTATTTCAAGGAGGCTGACGGTGCAAACTTACATAAAAAACTGGAATTATAAACCAACAGGAATAAATATTGAGAAAAAATCAAGTCGCCGCCCGACTCTGATTAACAATCCAAACACCCGTGAAAACCAAAATCATGGCTACACACTTTTTCCAGTTCAGATGGTCTAAGCCGATGATGGTAGTGAATCATATATTTTCTTTTGCCCTATCATTGTTCGTCAGTTTGGTCCACCGAATTCAGATTACTCTCATTATTTTCGTCGCTGCTTGCTATGGACTTGATATAGTCTGAGGCTTTCTCGCGTGATACCACGGAACGACCCAAACGACTCTCCATCGTTTGGCGAGCCTCGCGGGCCACATCGCCGCCTTCCTTGGCGATACGCTGACTCTCAGCCATCGTCTGTGGATTCGATTGTCTGGAGTATTCCGTAGTGGCAACCTCGGCTAAGGTGTTGAGCGCTAATTCTATGTTGGTCATGTTATCACGTAGATTCTGCTTGGTCAGGCCTTTGTAACGTTTGTACTCACCTGTGGTCATACCGCTCCACGCTTTAGTGAGCACATTTGTGAGGATAGCGAAGTCTTTCGGCTCGTGGATGCCAGAACGGTGCCATTCGTCAGTCAGTTCCTTACGCATTTCAATGGAACGCATACGCTCGTTGATCCATCGGTCGCTGTAACCCTGTCGGCGATAGTCCTCAACGGCCATCTGGAACGTCAACTCAGGATCTATCATCTGGTCAATACGCTGACTACCGACTTCTGCTAGCCATTGGCGGACAGGCTCTGCCTTCTTGGAAGGAATGGATTGGATGATGCGGAAGATACCTTCAAGGTTGGCGGCTTGGGTCTTGCGCCGTTTGCCGTCAGGAGCCAACATTTCAACAGGGGTACAAATTGTACCCCACTTGGAATTTAACTCTGAGTCACGGACACGCATCCGTTTGATATATTGCTTGACATCCACACTATCGGTCAGAATTTGCACTATATCTGAAACGGCGAAATAGTATTTCTCCTGCTCCGCGTCCCATGCAATGCGAACCTTTTTGCCTTCAAAAAGCTGTATTGCAAAATTATTGTTCTTTTCCATATCGTTCATTATTATATCATTTTAGAATTTAAGTCGTCGCCGCCCGACTCTGATTAACAATCCAAACACCTGCGAAAACAAAAGACATTCCGCTATGCCTTCAGGCACCCAATGGGTACCACAAACACGGCATCATCCCTTTGGTAAGGGAAATCACCTATTCCAGTCAGTACCATCATAAATGCGGGTGATTTCATACGCGTAGTGTCGATATCAGCAGCCAAATCCGTGAGCGATTTCGCACCTGCCTCAATCAAGTCATCGCCTCCTAGCTTGATTTCAACAAGCCCGTAAGAGCCATTCCTTAAATGGATGACGGCATCACACTCCAAGCCTTTCTTGTCGCGGTAGTGATACACCTGACCGTCCATGGCATCGGCATACACCCTGAGATCGCGCACAGCAAGCGTTTCAAACATCAGCCCCATGGTTTCCAAGTCGTTCAACAGGTCATTCGGACTCGCTCCCAACGCAGCGATGGCAATGCTGGGGTCGATGAAATAGTGGTTGTCGCTGGTGCGTATGGCCGTCTTGCTCCTGAGGTTGGGATTCCAAGCAGGCATATCCTCAATGACAAAAATTTTCTTTAATGCCTTAATATAATCGTAAACCGTATTGTCAGACAGGCTGCTGGCTTCATTGGCTTTCAAATCGGCAAGTATGGTGCCGACGGTGGCCATAGTGCCTTGATGACGGGCATAGGAACGCATAAGCAATTTGACCCTTTGCGGGTCGCGCTGTACGTCGTCAATACGAGAAATGTCACTGTCACAAACCACATCATAATAGTCGTATGCCTGAGCAAGTGCATCGCCCTCTTCCATATCCAATGCGCCCGGCCAACCGCCACGGCAAATCAGATATGCCAAACGCTGGATGTCTATTAAGCTGTTACCTTCAATGGGTCTGTGTTCAGTAGCAAACAAGTCCGCTAAACTGACCGTACCCGTCGATTCTCCAGATTCATAAAGTGACATCGTACGCATTTTCAGCTTGGCGAAACGACCAGTGCCAGAATGGAATATCTCATCGGCTTTGGGTGGCACGCTGCTTCCTGTAAGAATGAAATGCCCATAGCTCTTACGGTGATCCACCTCAAACCTTACGCTATCCCACAACGAAGGCGCAATCTGCCACTCATCAATAAGCCGTGGCGTGTCTCCCGAAAGGAGTTGTCCAACATTGATTTTGGCGGCTTGAAGATTTTGTTGCTTGCGCATAGGATCGGCCATATACAAGATGCTTGCGGCTTGCTGCTCGGCAGTGGTAGTCTTTCCACACCATTTGGGACCCTCTATCAACACAGCCCCTTTCCTCCTTAATCTGTCTGCCAACATTTGGTCAGCAATTCGTGGCTTGTAAGCGTCCATAACATCTATGTTTGAATTACGCCGCAAAAATACTATATATGAACCAATTAAACAAGTCTTTTCGCACTTATTTGGGAACTTGGCCTATTTTCACTTGGGAACTTGGCCTGTTTTCACCTGGGAACTTGGCTCGATTTTGCTTGGGAACTTGGCCTAATTTTGATGGGGAGTCGCCGCCGCCCGGCTCTGGTTCACAATCCAAACGCCAGTGAAAACCAAAGCCATGGCCAGACACTTTTTCCAGTTCAGATGGTCCAGACCGATGATGATGCTGATGATGGTGGCAATGATGGGCTGGATGTAGTTGTACATGCTGACCAAGGTGGGGCGCAGCCGTTTCTGCCCGACGGGAATGAGGAAATAGGCGATAAAAGTGGCGAAAACCACCACGTAGGCCACCTGCCACAGCACCTTGCTTTCTATCTGGGCAAACGGCACACTGAAGAAATGCTTTGCGTTGAAAGGCAGGGCTACCAACATCGAAAACAGAAACATCCATTTCATGAAGGTGACCACATTGTATCTTGAAATCAAGGGGCGGAAAATGCCGAGATACATGGCGAAAGTCAAGCCATTGAGGACAGCCAAAACTATGCCCATCGGTTTGGTTTCGGAAGCACCGCCTCCCAAACCTACAGAATTGAAAATCAAGAACAAAACGCCTGCAAGACTGACCAACACGCCACCGATTTTCTTAAAGGTGATAGGTTCCTTCAGGACGATGGCAGCCACAAACATGGTCATGATGGGTGTGCAGGTGTTGGCAATGCTCAAGTCAATGGAGGTCGTCATGGTGATGGCTTTCAGGAAGCTCATCTGGGTCAGGAAGAGGCCGAGCATGGATGCTACAAAGATTTGCAGCAGGTCTTTCAACGACACCTTTTCCTTGGGCATGAAGAGCGACAGCAGCCAAAACAAGAGGGTGGCTCCTGTCGCTCTCAGGCAAAACAAGTCCATGGGCGTCAACACGTTGGCGTTGGAAATGTTCTTGCAACAGACGATGTTGAGCCCAAAGATGCAGTAAGCACCAAAACACGCGAGGTGTCCGATGAGGGTGGACGACTTATTCAATCCAGTAGACGTAATTCTCCTTGCGCGGCTTGGCTTCGGGATAGTCGCCGTTCACGTAGCCGAGGATGCAGTTGCCTATGCCGACATACTTGGTGTCATCGATGCCGAGCTCACGCAGGATGGCCTTGCCTTCTTCGGTTTCGAAGACTTCCTTGGCGCGGTGAATCCAGCAGGAACCCAAACCTTTGGCATGGGCGGCATTGAGCAGGTTACCCATGACGAGCGAACCGTCTTCCTTCCAGGTGAAGGCAGCGGTGGTGTCGGCCAGGACCACCAACACGACGGGAGCACCATAGAACGGATCCTTGTCGTTGTCGGGACCGAAGACGGCAGCGTTGAGCTTGCTCAACCTGTCGCGCACCTCGCGGTTGGTGACGGCAACGATGATGGGGGCTTGGCGATTCATGCCCGTGGGGGCGAAAGTGCCAGCTTTACAGATTTCTTCGACGACTTCCTTGGGCGGAATTTGGTCGGTGTAGCTGCGGATGCTGCGACGCGTCAGCAGGTCTTGCATGGTAGTGTTCATAGCGGTTTCTTCTTTTACGTTCTCAGTTGAACAGTTTTTTTTGCAGCAGCCGCAAAGGATGACGGCCAACGCTGCGATGATTAAAGTACACTTCTTCATATTATTCTGATTAGTTCGGCAAAGGTACGGATAAATTTCGCAATTTTGCAGCCCCAAAGTGGATTTGTATGCAAAAAATCTATGTCATTGCGAACAGAATGAGGCAATACGTCCTTCCCATCGCCATCGTGTTTGGCCTCTTGCTGCATGAGTATTGTGCGGCCTTCAATGTCATAGTGCCTTACATCATCTTCACCATCCTTCTGCTGACGTTCACCGCCGTCGACATTAAAAAGTTGAGATTTAAGCCTTTGTTTATTTGGATTATCCTCTTTCAAGTCGCGGTGAGCCTTGGAAGTTACGCCTTGCTGAAGGCCTTGGGCGCCAATGAGATCATTGCGGAAGGTATCTTGGTGGGTGTGCTGTGTCCCGTGGCGGCATCGGTGGCGGTGGTGAGCACCATGCTGGGTGCCGACCGCGAGACGGTGACCTCCTACGCCATCATCGGCAACCTGATGGTCTCTATCGTGGCTCCCATCTATTTTTCTTTCGTCGGCGTCAACCAAGACATACCTTTCCTTGAGTCTTTCCTTCTGATACTCAAGCGTATTGGTACCATCATCGGACTACCTTTCTTTTTGGCATTGGCGTTGCAGTTGTTGTGGCCCAAGGCCAACCGTGTCATTGCTCGCTTCAAAGGTCTTGCATTTTACCTCTGGGCCGTGGCTTTGTTTCTCACCTTAGGACAGACCATCCATTTCATTTTTCTCAATGGCAAGGGCAACTGGGGCAGCATCGGCTGGCTTGGCGTGTCGGCGTTGCTGTTTTGCATCATCCAGTTTGGCTTAGGCAAATGGATAGGCCACAAATATGGCGACACCATCGCGGGCGGACAGCTCCTCGGACAGAAAAACTCCGCCATGGGCATCTGGATGGCCAACCATTACTTGCTTCCGTTAGCTTCGGTTTATCTGGCCTTTTATTCCGTGTTCCAAAACCTGTTCAACAGCTGGCAGATCTGGCGGTACAACAACAAAAAAGGCCGCTCGTAAGCGACCTTTTTACTTGGGTTAATTGGACTTATTCCTTCACAAACCTTTGTACCTGTGTTCCGCTGCTCGTTGTCAGTCGGAGGAAGTAGACACCGCCGGGCAAGTCGCCTACTGCGACTTCCGCTTTGTTGGTGCAATCGTTCTGGCTGTAGACCAATGCGCCCATGAGGTTGTAGATTTCCAACTTGTCGATGGACTCTTGCGCCTCAACAATCAGCTTGTCATTGACAGGGTTAGGATAAATCACCACGCCGCCACCCAGTTCGCCAACGCCTACGGTTCCGATGTGGACAGTCAGTATGAGGCTTTCTGTAGCCGTAAAGACATAGGTCAAATCCTCGCAAAGTATTTCACCATTCTCATCCGTCCAGGCCAGATAATCGTATTCTCCGTAGGGTGTCACGGTCAGGGTGACTTCATCGCCATAGTTGTAATCTCCTTCGCCTGTGACCTCACCAGCATCAGCCGGCTCGACATTGACCTTAATGACGACGGTTTGTGCTTCGAAGTTGGCTACCAAATTGCGGTTAGCGTTAACGGTAAAAGTGTAACTGGCATTAGTGGAAACCTGTGTTCCATTCTCGGTCCAGTTGACGAAGTCATAACCCGTATTGGCTGTAGCCACAACCGTGCAATTCTGGCCGTAATTATAGGTACCGCCACCTGTCAATGTGCCGCCATTGGTCGGGTTGGCCGTCGTAGTGATGACGAAACTCTGCAATTGGAAATGTGCCACGTAGGCTGCCGACTCTGTCACGGTGAAGGTGTAAGTGGCATTGGTCGAAACCTGCTGTCCGTTCTTGGTCCAATTAACAAAGCCGTAACCTGTAGCAGGCGTAGCCGTCAAGGTGCAGCTTTGGCCGTAGTTGAAGGTGCCGCCGCCGCTCACCGTACCGCCTGTGGTCGGGTCGGCTGTGGCCGTGATGGTGTAGCTCTGGGCTTGGAACTGGGCCACCAAAGTACGATTGCCCGTGACCGTGAAGCTGTAGCTGGCATTGGTCGAAACTTGGCTGCCATTCTCCGTCCATCTCAAGAAGGTGTAACCGTTGGCAGTTGTAGCAATCACAGTGCAGTTGTCGCCATAATGGAAAGCACCGCCGCCTGTCACCGTACCGCCATTGGTCGGGTTGGCCGACACATTGATAGTGTAGTTCTGTTGCTGGAACTGGGCCACAAGAGTGCGGTTGCCCGTAACGGTGAAAGTATAGCTGGCGTTGGTGGAGACTTGGCTGCCGTTCTCCGTCCATCTCAAGAAGGTGTAGCCGGTGGCAGGTGTGGCCGTTACGGTGCAAGATTGTCCTTGCTGGTATGTACCACCACCTGTGACCGTGCCGCCGTTGGTCGGGTTGGCCGAAACGGTGATGGTGTAGTTCTGCGGTTGGGCTTGGAAGTTGGCCACCAAAGTACGGTTGCTGTTGACGGTGAAGGTGTAGTTGGCATTGGTGGAGACCACTGAACCGTTTTCCGTCCAGTTGGTGAAGGTGAAGCCCGTGTTGACAGAAGCCGTTACCGTGCAGCTGGCGCCTTGATTGTAAGTTCCTCCACCTCCGACGTTGCCACCATTGGTCGGGTTGGCCGACACATTAATAGTATAGGTTTGCGGAGCACCGCCCACGTTGATGTCTTGGATGTAAGGCTGGCGTTGCGGCTTGGTCACCACAATCCTCACCTGACCCGAGGTGATACCTGCTTCAACTTGCACGTTGACCGTACCCGAGGCAGGCACAAGACCCACGCCTTTCAGCACATTGTTCTGCGAAATGGCCACATACGAGCCTTCCTGTGCGCTGACTTGGAACGAGGTGGCTCCAGCGGGGAAGGTTGAAGCGTGGCTTACGGTATTCGGTGTAGGATTCACGCGGAACGGCATGATGGAACCGTCGCCGAGCACGTGGTAAGCTTGCCAATAATAGGTCGGATTGGAGCTGGTTTGATAGCCTCCCGTGTGGGAATAGCACACAGCCAAGTTGCCCAAAAAGACGATGGACGAAACGGTATGGTAAGTATCGTCCATCCAAATGCCGTCGTAGCAGCCTGTGGCGGTGTTGTTGATGTTCGGGGTGGCGTTGAAGGTGTTGGTCGCACCAACGGCAAAGTAATAGTCCTCGTACCAATAGGTGTTGGGGCAGGAGCCAATGTAGGAATAAGCGGCTTTGTTCTCGGCGCGAATCATGGCCTCACCGAAGCAGGCGGAGCTATTGTAGCCGAAGTTGCCCGACAAGCAGCAGTTGCCCATGGCGAGGAAATATTTGTTGGTGTTGGTCAACTGGTTGACGCCGCTGTTGGTCAGCTGGGGCTGATACCACATGGTATTGTCGCCGTGGGCCGTGTAGTTGACGAAACCGATACCCGTGCTCAACGAGTTGTAGCAGCCACTGTACTGGCTCTGGTTGACATGCGAGTTGACTTGGGTAAAGCCATGGGCCGTATTATAATAATAGGTGGTAGCGTAGTTGATAGTAGGCGCGCCGACACGGGCAGTCCATTGGCTATCCCAACCAGCGATAAGCGTCACGTTGTTCAAATAAGTCGGGTCGGGCATGGTGTATTGCTCGTATTGCAAGATCTTGTTGATAATGGCGGTGAGCTGGTTGGTGTTTTCTGCCGACATGCGGCTGTAGAACATATCAGGGAAGTAATCGCTGTCGACAGAGCCGTAATACAAGTCCGTCACTTTTTGAGTGGAAGAGCCTGTGGTATTAGGCACCTGTGCCACATCGCCAACCAGAACGAGGAAGGTCGGAGTAGCACCTTGACTAACGCCCGTGTTGTACAGGTTTTGGACATAAGAACGGATGGCACTATATGTGGAACCAGCCTGCGAAGTGGTCACCACATTCAGATAAAAACCTTTCTGGGTCTTCCAGTCGAGCCATGGTTGCAAAGTCGAAATGTAATTCTCGGGTGTAACAACAATCATGCGGACAGGATAAGCCATCAGGTCGGGGTGGTCGGTATAAACGTCAAGAATTTGGCGGTAGTTGAACATCTGCTTGTAGACGATGTCGAAATAGGGGCTGTAGGTGCTCAGCAACATGCGCTCCGTTTCGGCATAGTCGGCACCTTCGAAGCTGACTTCCACCTCGATGTTGTTGAACACGCGCAAGGTGTTGGAAACGGGATTGTAACTCACAGGGTTGATGACCAACGAGCCGACACGGATGCCGCGCATGGTGCCTTGCACCTCAATCGTCGCTTCAGGAGCCGTGGCGAGGCTGCGAGTTTGGTAGGCTGCGGCGTTGTAAACGAACTCAACGTCTTCCAAATTTTGGTCCTTGCGGACAGATGGCTGGTGCGGAATGAGCGTATTGATGCCGTAGTCAGACAAGTTGTAATCCGTTGTCGTAAAACTAATCACGGAAACTTGTGGCGTGGCACCGAAAGGCACAGCCAAGAGTTGGTGCGAGGCAGGCAGTTCGGGTGCACCGATTTCGCCCGAGGCATAGGTGCCTTCGATGGCGATTTCGGAGAAAGTGCCTCTTTCGGTAGCTACTTCCATGCTCTCAATAGAGCCGTAACTGAAGGTGGCACGAAGCGAGCTGAAGTCGCTGTGGGTGATTTCTGCACTCGAAGTGCTGCGGAGGTCGATACGACCATTCTGCGCCATGGCGAACATCGCGCCCATGACCAGAATCAGGAGTAGGGATAGTTTTTTCATTTTGAATGAGATTATTTTGAGCGCAAAATTAGAAAAATCGAATAAAAAAGTGATTTTTTTTGGAATAAAAAGATACAAGATAAGAAAATCAGCCCTACTTTTGTGGTTCAGTTTAAATCTATTTACGCAATGAGAAAACACTGGATTGACAATTTGCGCTGGGTAACGGTACTTTTGGTGCTGTTTTACCATGTCATCTATTTCTACAACAACAAGGGTGTCTTTGGAGGCATCGGCGGTTTTGGTGATTACCCGGAGTGCCCGCAGTATCAGGATATTGTGATGTATATCCTTTATCCTTGGTTTATGCCGATTCTTTTCATCCTGGCCGGCATTGGTTCGCGCTATGCGCTGGAGAAGCAGTCGGCCAAGGAATGGTTCAGGGCTCGTACGCGCAAACTATTGGTGCCCGGCACAATAGGACTTTTTGTATTCCACTGGATGGTCGGCTATTTCAACACCGCTGTTGCCGCAAGAACAGGTGTGTTCGACGGTATGCCTTTCATAGCAAAGTATGCCATGATGGCCGTCAGCGGGACAGGGCCACTATGGTTCATCCAGCTATTGTGGTTGCTGTGCTTGGTGCTGCTTTTGGTGCGCAAGCTCGACAAAAACGATAAATTCTGGAACTGGTGCGGCAAGGCCAACATGGTGGTCATCATCCTGCTGGGCGTATTGTTTTGGGCAGGTGAACAGACGCTGATCCAGAACCCCCGCCCAGAATCTTTGGATGGCCTTTGGAACTTGTACAAGCCCCTTTTCTACCTTGTGCCTTTTATGTTGGGCTATTTCGTGTTCTCGCATGATGAGGTGCAGGAAAAGGTGGCGAAAGCCTGGATTCCGCTGCTGGCTTGTGCCGTCGTTGCTGGCATGGTGCTGATTGTCACTACCTTCGGTCAGGACAATACTTCGGCAAAATATATGGGTAGTCCGCTCAACTGCCTCTATGGCTGGTTGATGTGCCTCGCAATGATGGCCTGGTTCAATGCGCGTTTCAATCGCACAGGAACTTTCGCAGGCTACATGACACGCAACAGTTTTGGCCTATATATAGTGCATTATTTAGTCATTGCCTCGTTGGGCTACATGATGAAAATCTACACCACCTTGCCGCCTTGGTCGATGTATGTTATCCTCACCTTGGCCGTGATGACCGTTCCGTTTGCTTTGAATGAAATCATCAAGAGGATACCGTTCATTCGTTGGTGCGTACTGGGAATGAAGAAAAAATCTTGAAATCCAATAATAATTCAATAGGAACATTGTTATAGTCACACTGAACCAATCAAACCCGATGAGCCGATGGGATATAACTGGCACTAATTAATATGAAAAAACACTTTGCAATTTTATCTCTCTTTGTTTTGTTTGCACTTGGCAGTTGCCAAAAGTTTGCTGGCGATCCAGTCACACAAGACTTCAACATTGAAGGTTCTTACACCGAACTCCAAGTGGAGAACGGATTTAATGTGACTGTCAGTGATGCCGTGGATGTCATCACTATCACTGCTGGCGTAAATGTCATGCCGAATGTTTTGGTGGAGAAAAACGGCAACAAATTGAGAATTCATCTCAAGCCTTTGACCTCCAGCTATGGGTCAGACATGATAGTTATTCTGCCTTATAACGCGGATTTGACGAGTGTTGACCTGTCGGGTGCCTCCGAGTTCTATTCGGAACATGGTCTTGCAGGAGAAAAGGTTGATGTGGAATTGTCTGGCGTTTCCACTTTTAATTGCAACATTTCCGCCGACGAATTGGAGATCGACTTGTCAGGTGCTTCAGATTTCTATGGTGGTATTTACGCGGATAAAATCGACATGGATTTGTCAGATTCAAAGATTAAAGGAGAAGTGTATGCTACCGATCTTGATGTTGAATTGAGCGGTGGTTCCGATGCCACTCTTGAAGGTGAAGTCAATAAACTTGAGCTCAATTTGTCAGGTGGCAGCAACATCGTTAAGAAAGTGGTTGGAAACAGATATGCTCTTGTTTGCGACCGATGCGAAGGCAATATGTCGGGCACCAGCGATGCCTATATCCACTGCGACGGCAGCATCAAAGTCAGCCTTTCGGGCGGTAGCAAACTGCATTATACGGGCAATGCCTCCACCTCAGGCAGCGATTGCTCGGGTGGGTCGAACATCATCCATGACGTGCTGTAGTTTTGCACACTATGAATAACCATTTATATACCGCAATCCTCGCGAAGCAAGACCCCACGCAGGTCGAAGGCCTGTCGCGCTTCTTCAAGACAGACAAAGGCCAATACGGCGAAGGCGACAAGTTCCTCGGCATCAAAGTGCCCGTGACGCGCGAAGTAGTGAAGCAATACTGGACCGAAACTTCATTCGATGACTTGGAGACCTGCATCGCCTCCGAATACCATGAAATGCGCTTGGCCGCCCTGTTGACCTTGGTGCAAATCTTCAAACACGCCAAGAAAGACAAGACCTTACAGCAACAATGCGTCGATTTTTATCTCGCTCACACCCAATACATTAATAATTGGGACTTGGTCGACCTTTCCTGCTACGAACTGCTCGGCACCTGGCTCTTGGACAAAGACAGAACCTTGCTTTATAACCTCGCCCGCGACGGCAAGACGATTTGGGAGCAACGCATTGGGATAGTGAGCACGATGCAATTTCTCCGCCACGGTCAATTGGACGACACCTACGCCATTGCAGACATTTTCCTGGCCAAGCCTCAACCCTTGCACGACCTTTTGCAAAAAGCCGTTGGCTGGCTCCTTCGCGAGGCTGGCAAACGCGATGAACAACGCCTGAAAGACTGGCTCTCGACACGATACAAGTCCATGCCGCGCACGATGTTGCGGTATGCGATTGAGAAGTTTTCGGATGAAGAAAGGAAACGGTTTATGTAATTATGGATATCCAACTCCACTATATCGAACAAGGCACAGGCCAACCCCTGATTCTCCTTCACGGTAACGGCGAGGACAACAGTTATTTTGTCCATCAAATTGACCATTTTTCAAAGGCATATCGCGTTATCGCCATTGATACACGCGGTCATGGCAAATCACCAAGAGGAAATAAGCCTTTCACTATTAAGCAGTTTGCTGAAGATTTGCACGACTTTATGGACGAAAAAGGTATCGCAACAGTCAACATTTTGGGTTTCTCTGACGGCGGCAACATCGCCCTGACCTTCGCCTTGAAATATCCCGAAAGAGTTGAAAAACTCATCCTCAATGGAGCCAACCTCTTCCCTAACGGCGTGAAGCCGCGCTACCAGTGGCCCATCGTAATCGGTTACCACATCGCAAAACTGTTTGCCAACAAATCAGCAGAAGCCCAACACAACACCGAACTGCTCGGCCTGATGGTCAACGAACCACACATCGAGCCTTCGGAATTGACCAAACTGACCATGTCCGTTTTAGTCATTGCTGGCACCAAAGACATGATCAAGGAATCACACACCAAACTCATTTACATGAGTTTGCCTAATGCACAACTATCTCTCATCGAAGGTGACCATTTCATTGCCAACAAAAATGCAAAGGCTTTCAACTCCGCCGTGGAAAAGTTTCTTCTTGCTTGAAGAATTTTTCCAAAAATTGTCTTGACAATGATATTTTCGTACATTTGCAGGGTTGCAATGGAATGATTTCCGTGCATCATCCTTTTGAAAACGAATACTTAACAACCAATAACTAATTAAAAACTAAAAAGTTATGAAACCTTGTAACAAGTTCTTCGCCGAATTGTTCGGCACCTTCGTTTTGGTCTTTGGCGGTTGCGGTACCGCCCTCTTTGGACACGTCGGATTCCTCGGCGTCTCCATCGCTTTCGGTCTCACCGTGGTGGCTATGGCTTACGGCATCGGCCATATCTCGGGTGCACACCTCAACCCCGCCGTTAGCTTTGGCGTTTTCGTCAACGGCCGCATGAGCTTTAAGGAAATGCTTTGCTATTGGGCCGCTCAGTTCATTGGCGGTATCATCGCCGGCGCTTTGCTGCTTGTGATTTGGAACGCTGCTGGCCTTGGAACCACGGGTGTTTTCGCCGCTAACGGTTTCGGTGCCGATTTCGCTGCCGCCACCGGCAATCCTGACTATCTGAAAGTCTCGATGGGAGGCGCCTTCCTCGTCGAAGCCCTGCTGACCTTCGTGTTCCTGATGGTCATCCTTGGTGTCACCGACAGCAGCCACGCCAACGGCAAGTTCGGCGGTCTGGCCATCGGTCTCACCCTCGTGCTCATCCACCTCATCAGCATCCCGCTGACCAACACCTCGGTGAACCCCGCCCGTTCGTTGGGTGTCGCCCTGTTCTCCAACTGCGACAGCTGGTGCGCCATGGGTCAGGTGTGGCTCTTCATCGTGGCTCCGCTGGTTGGCGCTTGCCTCGCTGGTCTGGCTTACAAAGCCATCTCCGGCTGCAAGGACTGCTGCAAAAAGGACTAATCACTAATTGAAGGTTCCCCTTTCAGGGAATGGAACGCCATTCCTCGGAAGGGGAATCTTTTATTTTGCACCATGGCAGGCCTTTACATTCATATCCCCTTCTGCAAGTCGAAATGCGGCTATTGCGGGTTCTATTCCTTGCCTTCCTTGAAGCTGAAAGACAGGTTTTTGGAAGCGTTGAAAGAAGAAATTTTCTTACGTAAAAACTACTTAAACAACGAAACCATCCACACCATCTATTTCGGTGGTGGCACCCCTTCCCTTTTGACTGCTGACGAAATCCGCGAGTTGTTGCACCTTATTAATACAACCTTTCCTGTTGCCCCCAACGCCGAAATCACCCTTGAGGCCAACCCCGACACACTTTCCTTGGATTATCTTCAAGCCTTGCGCCAAATGGGTATCAATCGTTTGAGCATCGGCATACAAAGCTTTTTTGACAACGATTTGCAGTATTTAGGCCGAAAACACGACTCAAACCATGCCCGCCAATGCCTTGACTGGGCCAAACAAGCTGGCTTCGACAACATCAGCATCGACCTCATCTACGGCCTACCCACATCCAATACTGAGCAATGGAACCAAAATCTCGACATTTTCTTTGCTTACGACCTACCCCACCTTTCGGCTTACGCCCTCACCTTGGAACCCAATTCCATCCTAACCAAGCAAATCGAACTGGGTAAGGCCTTGCCCATTAACGAAGAAGATGCTTTGCGTGATTACGACATCCTCTGTTGCCGCGCCAAGGAAAACGGCTACCTGCACTATGAAATTTCCAATTTCTGCCGCCGTGGGATGCACTCCAAGCACAATGCCAGCTATTGGTTTGGTACGCCCTACCTTGGCCTTGGGCCTTCGGCACATTCCTATGACGGAAACTCTAGGCAGTGGAATGTTTCGAATATAGAAGAATATTGCGGGGCTTTGCCGACAGTGGGGCATGCCCCACTGTTCCTACCGGTCGTCGGCAAAGCCCCGCAAGAAAAAGAACTACTCTCTCCCGAACAGCACTACAACGAATACGTCATGCTCCGCCTACGCACCCATTGGGGCATCGACCTAAAATGGCTGAAACGCGAAATGGGTGAACAGTTCTCGTCCTATTGCGAACAACACGCCCAACCGCTCATCGCCCAAGACCGCCTCTCACAGACACGAGAATTCCTCTACCTCACCGACGAGCAAATGCTTTTCGCCGACGGCGTGGCAGAGGAATTGTTTTGGGAATGATTGTCGTTCAGCTATTTTCAAAAATAGAAACGGGCATCCACCTTGAGATTATTAAAGCGGCAGCTTATCCCTTCACTACGGTAATACAGCTCGTCTTTATAGAAATATCTATAATAGGAATATTGCAATTCCCCCACGCCAACCCCTATGGCAAAGTGTTGACTTGCACGAAATTGAAGACTCAAAAAGTTCAAATATAAGAAACGCCCTCTATAAGGTAACTCCTCCACTCTGTTAAACGTTTCATCAACGGAATAAGTTCCTAAATCGAAACTGGCGCCTATCTCGGGAGCATAGTAAATCCTATCCGTAAGCTTAACATAATAGGACAAACTCGGGTTGATAAGAAAACCCTTATTACGATTGTTCAACCAGACCTCTCCTTGTTTTTCCCGTGGTTCCTTTTCAGAATAAGCACCCAACGCAAGCTCAAGGCGGAAATTTTTCGCCACAAACCATCCAAAACCCAAATCAAAGCCCAAATTAGTATTCAAAGGCTGTTCGGAGGTAGACGTTAAGGTTTGACCGCCAATCAACGTTGTTGTGGTTTCCGACCTCATCTTTCCAAAGGACGCCGAAGCAGAAGTGAGAATGTAAATTTCGCCCTTGCTTTGGGCAAAGACATTCACAGAAAGAATGACGACTCCGATAAGTAAAACTAATCTTTTCATATAACTTGATTTTAATGTGATTACTGACTGCAAATATAGGTTTTAATTTCGTTTAGAAAACAATTCCACAAAAATAAACCCTGTTTTCTTCAAACCTAACGTTTTCTTTACTACTTTTGGACTCCATTTTGGGCAATTATCATTAATACCAAACAATATGTTGAAAATCAAATCATTACTACTATCCGCCCTGTTGCTTCTCGGCTTCAACGCCGTGGCACAGGAAGAACAGGAAATGCTCGTCGGTGCCAACTGCACCAGCATCATGGTGGGCAAGAACGCCTCCACCGACGGCTCCGTCATCACCTCGCACACCTGCGACGGCCGCTACCGCACTTGGATGCGCTGGGAACCCGCCGCCGACCACGAGAAAGGTGAGATGCACAAGGTCTACAAAGGCACCATGCACACCGAAGACCCTTTCGACAACCGCAACGTGGAACTCGCTGGCGAAATCCCACAGGTGGAACACACCTACGCTTACCTCAACACAGCTTAT
>Ga0265298_10003394_pt1 | contig 21113 bp, 18 predicted proteins | sample AusTroGonzalo_MG_3_FD_193486 | JGI IMG/M metagenome (GOLD analysis project Ga0265298, IMG submission 193486) | Bovine rumen microbial communities from tropical cattle in Woodstock, Queensland, Australia - Gonzalo_01 | ecosystem: Host-associated > Mammals > Digestive system > Stomach > Rumen ... | reverse complement strand
GCAGTGGTGGGGCCCATTGAGCCGCAAGCCATGCCGGCAGGTGTCTTGGCGGGACCTGCGTAGTAGATGGGGTGCTCCTTGAGGTACTGAGGCATGGGCTCACCGGCGTCAAGGCGTGCCTTGATCTTGGCGTGGGCTATGTCACGACCTACTATGATTGTGCCATTAAGGCTAAGACGTGTACTTACGGGATACTGTGAGAGCTGCTTGCAGACCTCAGCCATGGGACGGTTCAGATCGACCTTTACTGCATCGCCCTCACCGGCCTGACGGAGCTCCTCAGGTATGAGTTCGTATGGTTTGTCATCCATCTTCTCAATCCAGATACCGTCCTTGTTGATCTTGGCCTTGATGTTACGGTCAGCACTGCAGCTTACGCCCAGACCTATGGGGCAGCTTGCGCCGTGGCGCGGCAGACGGATAACGCGTACATCGTGTGCCATATACTTACCGCCGAACTGTGCGCCCAGACCAATCTTGTAAGCCTCCTGCAGGAGCTGCTTCTCAAGCTCAACGTCACGGAATGCGCGGCCGGTCTCATCACCGGTGGTAGGCAGTGAGTCATAATAATGTGTTGATGCCAGCTTGACTGTGAGAAGGTTCTTCTCAGCGCTGGTACCGCCGATAACGAATGCGATATGGTAGGGAGGGCAGGCTGCAGTACCCAGGCTCTTCATCTTCTCAACCAGGAAAGGAATCAGTGTGCCGGGGTTCTGGATGCGGGCCTTGGTCTCCTGATAAAGGTATGTCTTGTTGGCTGAGCCGCCACCCTTGGTAACCATCAGGAAACGGTACTCCATACCCTCGGTAGCCTCAATGTCAATCTGTGCGGGCAGGTTGCACTTGGTGTTCACCTCATTGTACATATCCAGGGGAGCGTTCTGGCTGTAGCGCAGGTTCTCCTCGGTGTATGTCTTATAGACGCCCTCAGAAAGTGCCTCCTCATCACAGAATCCGGTCCAAACCTGCTGGCCCTTCTCACCGTGGATGATTGCGGTACCGGTATCCTGACACAGAGGCAGCTTACCCTTGGCCGATACCTCTGCGTTGCGCAGGAATGTCAGTGCTACATATTTATCGTTGTCTGATGCCTCGGGGTCACGCAGTATCTTGGCAACCTGCTCGTTGTGTGAGCGGCGCAGCAGGAAACTTACATCGCGGAATGCGGCATTAGCCATCTTGGTCAGACCCTCCTTCTGAACTTTCAGAATGGGTTTGCCTTCAAACTCGCTTACACTTACATAATCCTTGGTGAGCAGATAGTACTCTGTCTCGTCCTTGCCCAACTGGAACATCGGGGCGTACTTAAAATTTGCCATATTGTTTATGTTTCTTACTTTGGCTTTAGCGTTGGCTTTGGCTTCCATCGTAAAAGGCCAACGCCAATGCCAACGTCAAAGTTAATTATTAATTATTCTAAGTCGGGGTAGAGGAAATCGTTGTAGGGGTACTTCTGTACGTGCAACTGCTTAACTCTATCGTATAATACTTTTCTCATATTCTCTATGCCGGTCTTTTTCAGGGCCGATACAAAGAGGCACTCGCCGTTAAGGCGGCCCATCCAGGTGCGCTCAAGTTCCTCAAATGTGATGTTCTCACGTGTGGCGGGAGTGAGGTCATCGGGCTCTTTCTCTACCCAGGTGTAGGCATCAATCTTGTTGAAGAGCACGATTACGGGTTTCTCACCGGCTCCAAGGTCGGCCAGGGTCTTGTCAACCACCTTCATCTGGTCCTCAAAATCCGGGTGCGATATATCTACAACGTGAATGAGCAGGTCTGCCTCACGTACCTCATCAAGCGTGGATTTGAATGACTCCACAAGGTCTGTGGGCAGCTTGCGGATGAATCCTACGGTATCTGAGAGCAGGAACGGCAGGTTGTCAACCACTACCTTGCGGACTGTTGTGTCAAGTGTGGCAAAGAGCTTGTTCTCGGCAAAGACATCGCTTTTGGAGAGCAGGTTCATAAGGGTTGACTTGCCCACGTTGGTGTAGCCTACCAGGGCAACGCGGATAAGGCGGCCACGGTTCTTGCGCATGGTTGATTTCTGGCGGTCAATATCGGCCAGTTGCTCCTTGAGCCAGCTTATGCGCTTGGTGATGATTCGGCGGTCCATCTCCAGCTGGGTTTCACCAGGTCCGCGCAATCCTACCGAACCCTTACCGCCGCCGGCACCGGAACCGCCTCCCTGACGCTCCAGGTGGGTCCACATTCGCTGCAAACGGGGCAGCAGATAGCGGTACTGCGCCAGCTCAACCTGTGTCTTGGCATGGGCTGTCTGGGCACGCATGGCGAATATATCAAGTATCAATGAAGTACGGTCAAGCACTTTTACACCCAGCACATTCTCTATGGCTGACATCTGCTTGGCTGTAAGTTCATCATCAAAGATGGCCATACCCACCTCATTCTCCATGTCCTCCATGCGTTTTATGTAATCACGCATCTCCTCAAGCTTACCTTTGCCCACGTAGGTGGCGGCAAGTGCCTGGGGTATCTTTTGCGTGAAACGGCGCATCACACGTACTCCGGCGGTATCGGCCAGGAACTCAAGCTCATCAAGATACTCCTGCGTCTTGCGCTCGTCCTGATCCTGGGTTATGATGCCTACCAGTATCGCGGTCTCAGCCTTCTTCTCAGTTATGACCTGAAATTCCTCTTTCATTGTTCACTTTGGCTTTGGCTTTGGCTGCCATGCGGTGCGTTTCCTCCTAAAACTATTACTATTTCACCTTTCGGTTCGTGAGCCTTAAAATGGGCCAGAACCTCTGTGAGGGTTCCGCGTACACACTCCTCATGCACCTTTGAAATCTCGCGGCAAACAGCTACGGGGCGATCCGGACCAAAGGCCTCAATGAACTGCTCCAGCGCCTTGACCAGACGGAACGGTGACTCGTAGAACACAATTGTTCGCGGTTCATCCTTGAGCGCGTTGATGCGTGTCTGGCGCCCCTTCTTTTGCGGCAGGAACCCTTCAAACAGAAACCTGTCACAAGGCAGACCTGAGTCAATAAGTGCAGGAACAAATGCTGTAGCTCCCGGCAGACACTCCACATCAATGCCCTGCTGGACACACTCACGAACCAGCATGAACCCGGGGTCCGATATGCCCGGAGTGCCGGCATCGCTTATAAGAGCCACAGACTCACCGGCCTGAATTCGCCTGGCCATCTGGGCCGATGTCTCATGCTCATTGAACTTATGGTGTGACTGCAGCGGCTTGTGAATGTCATAGTGCTTGAGCAGCACTGAACTGGTGCGGGTATCCTCAGCCAGAATAAGGTCCACCTCCTTAAGGATGCGTAATGCCCTCAAGGTTATGTCCTCAAGATTTCCCACGGGTGTGGGTACCAGATACAGTTTGCCTGCCATACTCGTGCGCGCGTGTGTACTATCATGCAAAAGTAGTCAAAATCCCCGTAACTGACGTTTTTTTTGCTTATGTTTGCATATTGCTTTTTAAATTGATATGGAAAGGAAAACGCAACGTAGTGACATGGTATTGGTGGCCGTTCTTTTGGCAACGGTCATAGTGTCATTATCAGTATTTGCTCCCTTCAGGATAGGATTCAAGGAACAGTTGGGACTGTTCTCCTGGGACCCGGGCAGATTGTCAATGTATTTGAGCGACCCCGCGGTCCTGGCCTCAATAGCAGGCGACTGGCTTTCAACATACTTCTTTTATAATGCCACGGGTATAATCATATCGGCATTGCTTCTGGGCTTGTTGGCCGTAGGGCTGATGCGCATAGCAAGAGTGTCAGGTCTTAATCCGTCATGGGCGCTTATCGCAGTGGTTGTCCTGATGGAGGAAAGCTTTCTTACTTATCCCAATTATCCGTTATCCAGAACAGTATCACTGCTTCTGGCGGTATGGATGGCCTATGCGGTAAAGCGTATCCAGGGAGATGGTTTAAGAAAAGCGGTTGTGGCAGTGATGATTCCTGTCATGTTTGTGGCGGCGGGAGGACATGCCCTGACATTTGCCCTGTTGTGCTGCTTGGCAGAGCGCAAGGGCCGTCCGGGTATGATTATCTGTGCGGTCATCGGCATAACGGCTATGCTTGTTATGGGCAGGTTCTATAACCTTCCTTTTGTGCAGATACTGGTATTTCCCATAGTACCTCTGAACATTATCCCGGGGCGCTTACTGCTTCTGATACAGTTTGTATGCGTATTGCTGGTTTCATGTATAGGCAGGATATGGTATGACGGCGCGCTAAAGACTATAGTGCTCTCCGTGCTGATAGTCTTTATCGGGATGAGTCTGGCTCGTGACAAAGAACAGGAGTACACCATCAGAATAGGCACAAACGCCTATAAGGGAAACTGGGACAAAGTACTTGAGGACGGAGAAAAGAACCTGAATCAATACGGTCTCTATTACAGGAATTTATACTATGCGCGTGCAGGACGTCTTCCTGACAACCTTCTTACTGTTGATCAGAACAGGCGTTCCGACGGCCTTTTCCTTACAATAGGGCAGAATGACAGTTTTCTTTCATCGTTCTATTTTACTGACGCTTTGCTTGAGATGGGCAATCTGTCAGAAGCTATAGACTGTGCGCTGCTAGGGCAGACCGTGGTGGCTGACGGCTATTCCACCAGAATGTTGCGCAGGCTTGCTGAGATATCGGTTTCTGCCCGTGATTACGGCGTGGCACGCAAGTATCTCAAGCTCCTTGAGACAACTCGCAATCACAGGTCATGGGCCCGGAATCTCCTGACTTGTATTGACAAGGACAGTATCCCTGAACAGTATATGCTGTGGCGCGGGCGTGCATCCGGCAGGGACCGCCTTTATGATCAGGGCGATACCCGTGCCGCCCTCAAGAACATTGCCGATGATTCACCCATGAACATCATAGCAATAGATTATCTGCTCTGTTCTTATCTGCTGGAAAAGAATGTCAATACGTTTATCAGTATGTATGACAGGTATTATCTTGACAGACTTGACAGGATAGTATCAGTTCCCAACCTGTATCAGGAGGCACTGCTGGTAAATGTTGATTCAGATGCATCGCTTTGGGCGGCAGTTGATAAATATCATCTGTCGGACGCCGTTGTAAGAAGGTTTATGTCTCTTATGGAGTTCAGGGCATCCGGCGAATCGGAAGTATTGCCGCCTGAATACAGCAGGACATACTGGGGTTATATCATGTCAGTAAAACTTACTCATAGTCAGAATCGATGAAAAACTATAGAATATTGTTCCTGCTTATAGCGCTGGCGTTGTGCTGCTGCCGCGGCGTGGAGGATTCAGGAAACGGAATGTTTCCGGATTATGCCGATGTTACCATCCCGTGCAATATCGCTCCGCTTAATTTCCGCGTGGGTGGTTCAGGCCGGATTCAGGTAACGGTAAAAGGAGAGCGTGGAGAGTATAAGTTCAGGGGAAAGAATGGCCTGGTCAAGTTCCCGGTAAGCCGGTGGCATTCAATGCTTGAGGCTGAAAAGGGCGGTGCAGTGACTGTTGATGTCAAAGCTAAGGGCATACGCGGACATGAGGATTATTCATGCTCTTTCAGTTGGACCATTGCGCCTGATTCAATTGACAGGTATCTCAGCTACCGTCTTATCGAGCCTGCTTATGAGGTGTGGGACAGGATACAGATAGTAGAGCGTGATATTGAGAATTTCAAGACCGTAATATTGGGTGACAACAGGAGTGCGGGGCACAGTTGCATGAATTGCCATACCACAAACCGTGACGGCACATCATTCATGCATCTGCGCGGCGCAAACGGGGGTACGGTGCTTAACCGTAATGGAAACGTTGTCAAACTGAACACCAAGACTGAAAAGACCGGAAATACAGTTTACGGCGATATCTCCAAGGATGGCCGATACGGTGTGTTTGCTACCGCCGACATAACATTTGCCATACACAGCCGCCGTGATCTCCGTATGGAAGTCTATGACAAACGCAGTGATCTGGTAGTGCTTGATTTTGACAGTCTGACGGTTACTGACAGTCCGGCTGTCAACAATGATGAGTATCAGGAGACATTCCCCTGTTTCTCGGCCGACGGGACAGCCGTCTTTTTCTGCAGGGCCCGTCATTTTGAGCAGCCTGACAGTACCGTTGATATGCATTATGACATAGCAGTGATCCCGTTTGACCGTGAAACCGGTAAGATGGGTGATAAGGTTTACACTCTTTTACGGGCAGGAGACAATTTGTCATTCAGTCATCTCAAGGTATCGCCTGATGGCCGCTGGCTTATGGCAACTGCTGCACAGTATGGTACATTCCCGGTTTGGCATGAGGAGAGTGACCTGTGGCTTATTGACCTGAAAGACCGCAAGGTAGATATGTTGCCGCAGGTTAATGCCTTTGGTGCCGATACCTATCACAGTTGGAGCAGCAACGGCCGTTGGGTTGTTTTTGCTTCAAAACGTGATGACCTGGTATACGGACGTCCGTATATTGTTCATATTGATGATGACGGGACTGCCGGAAAGCCTTTTGTGCTCCCGCAGAGTGATCCTGACAAATACAGAATAACACTCAAATCATTCAACTATCCGGAGCTGTATCCTACACCGGAAGTATATGATGCACGTGAAATTGCGGCATTTTACAATAATGTTAAAACCCGAAATGTCAAGTATGTACCCTAAGATTTCATTTGCCAGGAGATTAGTCCTTGAAGCCGGCAGGGCAGCGCTCAGGACAGAGGTATTGGAGCACAAGCTTACGCAACTTTTCTGGGAGTGCACCTTGCGCTGTAACCTTAGTTGCCGCCACTGCGGAAGTGACTGCCGTAAGACTGCCGGGCTGGAGGATCCCCCTATAAGTGATTTGCTGGGAGTTCTGGACAGCAGCCCTAAGGATTTTGAGCGTGGCCGTTGCGTGGTCATTACCACGGGTGGAGAGCCTCTGGTGCGCCAGGATATAGTTCAGGTGGGCGCTGAGATAAAGAAGCGCGGATACCTGTGGGGAATGGTCACCAACGGAATGCTTCTGACCCGTGAAAAGGTCGATGAATTGGTGGGTACCGGTCTTGATACGGTAGCTATGAGTTTTGACGGCTTTGAGCCTGAACACAACTGGATGCGCGGCAGTGAACTGAGTTTCAAGCGTGCCGATGCCGCCATAGACTGGTTCAATGAACATCCGGGGCTTACCTGGGATCTTATTACCTGTGTAAACAAACGCAACTTTGATTATCTTGACAAATTCAAGGAATATCTCATAAGCCGCGGCGTCAGGCAGTGGCGTATCTTTACCGTAGCCCCTATGGGGCGTGCCGCAGGTGATGATGAACTGATGCTCTCCAATGAGCAGTTTGTACAACTTATGAATTACATTGCCGCAGTACGCCGTGAGGGCAGGATAAAGCTCAACTATTCATGTGAAGGATTTGTAGGTCCTTATGAGGGCATAGTACGCGACCATCTGTTCCGCTGTGTTGCCGGACTTACCGTTGCCTCAATACGGTATGACGGAGCTATATCAGGCTGTCTTAGCATCCGCAGTGACTACAATCAGGGAAACATCCATACCGATAACTTCTGGGATATCTGGGAAAAAAAGTTTGAACTTTACCGTAACCGAAAATGGATGAAGACGGGCGAGTGCCGTGACTGCAAGGTATGGCGTTACTGCCAGGGCGGCGCCATGCACCTGCGCGACGGCGAGGGCAAAATTCTGGCTTGCAACTACCTTAAAATCAAGAACGCCTGAAAAAATGCAACGGTTTTGAGACGCATTTTTGTTGTATTTGCGTTTTTAGGATGATACTTTTGTCCCGGAATCAATGTTAAACCAGTTGCTTATGATGAGAATAATCCGATTTTCAGTAATTGCCCTTTTCTGTGCTATATGCAGTATAGTATCAGCAGAGGATTATGTTGACTTGGGTCTGAGTGTAAAATGGGGTACGGTTAACATGGGTACCACTGAATACAGACCTTACGGTTGGTATTGGACCTGGAACGATGCTATGTCTATCACGACGACCGATGGCAGCCGCATGGCCACCAAGGCAGAGTGGAGTGAACTGCTTGAATACTGCTCATGGAAATGGATTGAGCAGAACGGTATAAGCGGTTACCTTGTAACAAGTAATATTAAAGGATATAAGGGTAACAGTATATTTCTGCCCGCATCAGGATGGTTGCAGGATGGCAATCTGATGCAGTTAGACACTTACGCATCATATTGGGCTGCTACCCCGGGCGTCCAGCCCGGTGAGCAATCAGCTTACGGTTTCAATTTCCAGCGCGGCGCTACTGAATGGCACAGTGAGAACAGGGCATCAGAGCAGTCTGTGCGTATGGTCATGCCTCTGTCAGGTAAAGAACTGGGCAAACTCTCTATTGACCGCAAGAAACTTGATATGGAGCAGGGCACAATTGCCAGACTGGGTGTCTTAATGTCAAAGCGTAACGTAAACAGCGCTTCAACATGGAAATCTTCCGATGAAAACGTAGTTTCTGTAACAGATGACGGCCTGATTGCGGCCATTGCTCCCGGAACATGCACCCTTACTGTACAGGCTTACGGCAGGAGTGCTGAATGCACCGTTACCGTTATGCCGAATGATGTGGAATTTGTGGATATGGGAGTGGGAGTGCTGTGGGCAACCCGTAATATAGGTGCCGCAAAACCATCGGATTACGGTAATTATTACGCGTGGGCAGAGATTGAGCCCAAGGATTTCTATTCCTGGAACGCATACCGATACTGCAGTACTGCTTCCGGATACAGAGTGGGTCTAGATAAATATACTACAGAAGGACAAACCGAGTTCCTGCTTAAACCCGATAACCTGGACCGTCTGGAGGCTATGGATGATATAGCATCGGTCATATCAGGCGGTAAATGGCACATGCCTACGTCTGATGATTTCAAGGAGCTGATATTGAACAGCACGTATGAAACTGAAAGCATTGACGGGGTCGAGGGCATGAGATTCACAAGCAAGGTTCCGGGCTTTGAGGACAGAAGCATCTTTATGCCGTTTGCGGGATGTATGAACGGCAATGAGCCCAGAGACAGCGGCAGTGAGCTATATGTGTGGTCTGCAACTGCAGGACGTGGTACCCAGGGTGTATATCTGGATACGCGCAGCGCCCAAGAGGGAAGATACTATGATGCAAGTCTGCTGGACAGAAATTATTCAATTTTAGAAGAAAAGAGAGCTCAGCCCAACCTGGCCAGCATGGAGTCCAGGTTTGTGGGCATGAGCGTACGTCCTGTAAAGGCTCTCGGTAATGATATGTTCGCTTCATTGTCATTTGGTGAAGATCATCTGGATATGCAGTACGGACAGATAACAGAAGCTGTGGTCAAGATGATGCCGGCAGGCCGTCCGGTCAATGAAATGAATGTAACCTGGGGCTCATCAAATCCGGATATTGCTGTTGTTTCTGACGGCTATCTGACTGCTGTAGGCCAGGGCAATTGCATCATTACAGCTGAGTCAGGAGGTAAAAAGGCAGAGCTGGCTGTATCTGTATCACTGCCCGTGCCGGAACCTGTTGACCTAGGACTGAGCGTTATGTGGGCATCGGCCAATCTGGGCGCTTCATTGCCTGATGAACCGGGCGGATATTTCATGTGGGGAGAGACAAGCCCCAAGGCCGGCCTTTATACCGGCGATAAATATAAGTTCGGTCAGTATACGAATGAGACAACCAAGTATAATTTCTATACCAATTCATGGGGAGGATCAAAATATCCGCTTGATTACAAGGCCAGTCTTGATCCGGAGGATGATGCAGCCATAGTTCTTTTGGGTGATGGATGGCGTATGCCTACGGCCGATGAACTTTGGGAACTCAAGACCAAATGTACCTGGGAGGCAAAGTTTGTAGAAGATACTATTGAGTACAAATATGACGATACTGTTGAGGTCTGGTTTGAAAGAAGACTTCTGGGATATGTCATCACCAGCAATGTCCCCGGATATGAAGACCGTAGCATATACCTGCCTGCTGCCGGTTACATAAGTGATTATATAAGCGGATTCAGTTCCGGTCTTGTCAATGGTGGGGCCGTTTATTACTGGACATCGACTTTGGATCAATCGTTGGGCAATATGAGCAGACGTTTTCATGGCGTACCTATCAGGCCTGTAAAGGAAATACCTGAATCAGAAGGCCGAGGGAAAGTGAAGCCTGATCCCGTCAAGCCTTTGAAACATAACGCTATGGTTGATTTAGGCTTGAGCGTGCTTTGGGCAGACTGCAATGTGGGTGCTGATAAACCAGAAGAACCGGGAGCCCGTTTTGCCTGGGGTGAAACCACTCAGAAAATCTATTATTCAGAGTACAACTACAAGTACATGGCTGCCTACAAGGATGCAAACAAGTGGTGGTACTCAAAATACGTACCTTCAAAAGCCAACTCCAATGACCCGTATACAGACGGAAAAACCAGACTGGACCCTGAGGATGATGCGGCCTGGGTCAACTGGGGAGGCAAGTGGCGTATGCCCACCAAGGAGGATTATAAGGAACTGTATGAGAAATGTGAATGGAAAGAGGATTCCATAAACGGAGTAAAGGGTTACCGCATAACAAGCCGGGTTCCCGGATATACGCAGAACTCCATATTCCTTCCTTATAATTCATCTTTAGGCTTAGTGGATGATTTCTTTGTAACAAATTATTCTGAAGGTTATTATCTGACATCGGACTTAAGTTCCGGGTATACAGACCGTTGTGTCGCTTTGGCGTTCAGTGGATTTAAATTCGGAACATCCGATGAGGTGGAGCTTGACTCTGGAGACGCTGAGGAATCTTTTGGCGGATCAAAAATGACTAAGATACATATAACGTCCAGGGATAGGGTGAAAGGTTTTTCCGTCCGTGCAGTGTGTGCAAAAGGGGACAGTCCCCAATTGCACGTGAAAAAGTAGGTGAGAATAAGTAAACGATAATATGTTCAATTGGGGACAGTCCCCTTCTGACACAAAGGAATATTATGAAGATATTTAGATTATGTTTGATTGCGCTAGCCGGACTGATGACCACGGCAGGAGTGCAGGCTAAGAAAAAGGATATCATCAGCCGCGAGAAAGGAAAGAGCATAACTTTCCGTGTTGATCCTGATCTGCCCGAACCTACAGGTGAGAGTCTGTCGTTTAAAATGAAGAATGCTCAGGGGCTCATCAGCGCAATGTTGAACCGTAGTGAGATTCCGGGTGATGCTGAGAGGGTTGTGGGCTCCGGATTAGGACAAGGGCAATATGCTTACTATGGTGAGAGCCCGTTCTTTGATGGAATGATTGATGCCTTTGCAGACCACAGGCCCGTGGTGCTGTCGCCCGATGTGATATGGTTCCTTATCTGCCAGGGATTTGCCCACTATGTTAATGACAATCCTGAGGAACTGCGTAACCTGTTTGTGGATCATGAAGGGAAGATAGACCTGGTGGTGCAGTCCAGTAAGGAACTTTTGGCGGGAAATGCAGATTGGGACTCAATTGTGGATGGTTTTTATGAGCAGATACGTGACAACACCAAAGGTGAGATTGCCGATATCATGGCCCAAAAGTTCTCTACAACAGGTGTGAATGAGCACATTGTATCAGAGATTGTACTTATGGAGACCGTAAAGTCATATTTCAACTACATTGTGATGTATATGTCATGCGGCATCCCCAGCGTCACCCTTACCGGTACGCCCGATGACTGGCAGTCAATCCTGGACCGCACCCGTAAACTCAGCGCATATGGCATAGACTGGTGGGTAAAGGACCTGGAACCCATACTGACAGAGTTTGTGAATGCATCAAAGGGCAAACCAAATGTAAACTTCTGGAAGAGTATCGTCAAGAAATACCGCCCGGGCGATCTGCGTGGACTCAGTTGCGGAGGAATGGATATGGGTGCCACCAAGTTTGACGGCTGGTTCCTCAAACTGCTTCCCTTTGACAAGTCCGGCCGTACTCCAAAAGAGGTCAATATGGATCACGGAATGTTGCCTGAAATGGTCCGTACAGACTATAAGTATATCATATACAATGACTTTACAGGCGAGATTGAAGCCGAGATGATGATGGAGTTCTGGGCCGGAATTGTTGGAATGGAGGTTGATACTGTAACCTATACCATGACTCCAAAACTGGGTTGGTTTACCCGTGTAAAGCAGACTGAAGAGGAACTGTTGGAAGAATTTGAGGAAAAGGCAAAAGATGATTGGGACGGCCTGTCTCTGAGGGTGAACAAGGTTCCTGATATAATCCGCAAGATGGGCCATATAGGTCGCCTCTCACTGACCTTTGACGGCAAGGTAATCATTCCGGATTGGATGGATGAGAAGAGGATAGATGAACTCACCATCACCGGCAGCATGACGCCTGATGAGGAAGCTGCACTTAAGGCCCGCTTCCCCGAAGCTCGCATCAGACGCGTTAAATAATCACTTGTGCACCAGGGTGCCGATGGGCTCGCCGGCGATGACCTTCTTGAGGTTGCCGGGAACGTCCATATTGAATACGTAGATGGACAGACCGTTCTCCTTACACATTGTGGTGGCGGTCAGGTCCATTACCTTTAGGTTGCGGTTGTAGATTTCATCGAACGTGATCTCGTCAAACTTGGTGGCGGTGGGATCCTTCTCAGGATCGGCGGTGTAGACGCCGTCCACGCGGGTGCCCTTGAGCATAACATCAGCCTCAATCTCTATACCGCGCAGTGATGAGCCGGTATCGGTTGTGAAGTAGGGGTTACCTGTGCCGCCCACCAGGATGGCTACCTGCCCCTGCTCCATTGCGTCTATGGCTTTCCACTTTGAATAGAGCTCGCCTATGGGCTCCATGCGGATAGCGGTAAGCACCTTGTTGGGGCAGTCTATCGATGTGAGTGCGGAACTCAGTCCCAGACCGTTGATTACGGTTGCCAGCATACCCATCTGGTCGCCTTTGACGCGGTCAAAACCCTTGCCTGCGCCCTTGAGACCGCGGAATATGTTACCGCCGCCAATCACTATGCCTATCTGCACACCCATATCATGTATCTCCTTGATCTGCTGTGCATACTCACCCAGACGTTTCTCGTCAATACCGTATTTCTGCTCACCCATCAGACTCTCGCCGCTGAGCTTTAATAGAATTCTTTTGAATCTTGCCATATTTAAATCTTTTAATGTGCGAATGTAATGATTTTCCTGAACAGTACAAATGGGGACAGACCCCAATTGCAAATGCTTTATTAAGCGATTATCGGAGATTTTCCACTTGCAATTGGGGTCTGTCCCCATTTGTACAGGATGAACTGCACCTGCTTGAATTCATAGACGCGATGCTCACCGCTGCGGGTTTGCAGCATCAGACAGCCATCGGGGCGGATGCCTTCTATGCAGGCCTCAAATATGCCGTTTTCATCGCGGAATTTGTGGTAGCCTTCACGGCGGTAGAGGCGGCTGCGGTACAGTTTATCCGTTTTGTTCCGTAATTCCGTAGTTCCGGCCTCCATATATCCGATGAAACGGTCCACAATATCATTAAGCAGAGCGTCCAGGTCAAACTCACGGCCGGTGATGTTGCGCATTGAAATGGGGTTGGGCGCATCACTTACAAACACCTCTTGGTTTACGTCTAGCCCCACACCGGCCACGGTATCCAGTATGCGGTCACCCTGAAGGGTGTTCTCAATCAGTATGCCTGCCATCTTGAAGTCATTCCAATAGACATCATTAGACCATTTTACTGATACTCCCGATGTAAATTCCGTACCGATAGCGGCCATGACGCTGTCTGATACCGCCAGGGCAATGGCCTCGGATATATAGAACTGCTCCTGCACTTTTATGCCCTGTGGGTGTGCCAGTATGCTGAACAGCAGGTTCTTGCCGGCCTCTGACTCCCATGAGTTACCTTTCTGACCGCGTCCTGCAGTCTGGAAAGAGGCTACCGCCACCTCATAGTCATAGTCCGGATCACCTCCATTCAGTTCACGCAGATATGTATTTGTGGAGCCAATGCTGTCACTCCTGTGCCACTTGATTCTTGCCATTATTCCACCGGCGGAAAAAACGCCTGCTCAATATGTTCAACTTTAAAATCCTCTCCATCCGTAACGATGGATATTATATCAAACCTGACATCCATATCAATACACCTGAACCTTATGTAGGCATCGGCCGAATTTATTATTCGCCTTATCTTGCGGTTGTCAACAAAATCCTGCGGATCACCATATTGGGTGCCGGTGCGGGTCTTGACCTCCACAAAGACTATCGTCTGGTCTTTCATGACTACCAGATCCAGTTCCTTGTGACCGCATCGCCAGTTCCGGTCAAGAATTACGTAACCGTGTTCCTCAAGATATCGGGCGGCTATATCCTCACCTTCATGTCCTAAAATCAAGTGTTTTGCCATGTGCGTCAGCGTTTGTATCGCAAAAATAGTGATAATATGCTGCATTGTGGCTTAAAATCAATATCTTCGTAGTTAATTATGGATAAGAAGGAACATTCTGTAAGAAACGAGCGTTACAGTTTCCTGGTCAATGCTGATGAGAAGCAGACAATTGAGAATTATCTGCGCAAGTACAGGATAGGTAACCGTAGCCGCTGGATGAGAGAGACTCTCATCACTTTCATCATCAGGAATCTGGATCATGATTATCCTACTCTGTTCAATGAACAGGAAATGCGCCGATGAATCAGGAGGAGCAGGATATCAGATTCATGAAAATGGCCTTTGACGAGGCCAAGGCCGCTGCCGCTCAGGGTGAGATACCCGTGGGTGCCGTAGTGGTGTGCAAGGGGATGGTCATAGCCCGTGCCCATAATATGACTGAGACCCTGACTGATGTCACCGCCCATGCCGAGATGCAGGCCATAACCGCTGCCGCTTCATATCTTGGCGGCAAATATCTGGATGAATGTACGCTTTACGTCACGCTTGAACCCTGCACCATGTGTGCGGGAGCGATAGGCTGGTCGCAGCTCAAACGTCTGGTCTATGGTGCAGGCGATGACAAACGCGGCTACACAATCTATGCTCCAAACGTGCTCCATCCCAAGACAGAAGTCGTAAAGGGCGTAATGGCCGATGAATGCGCCCAAATTGTTCAGGAATTCTTCCGCAAACGCAGATGAAGATGCAATTGGGGACAGTCCCCTTTTGTACTTTTGAAGAGTCTTGAATTAGTTGATTTAGTCAAAAAGATACAAAAGGGGACTGTCCCCAATTGCATCCTCAATTTTCTTTGCGGTACTTGCCTTCATCCTCATCCTCCAGCATGCTGAGGTAGCTGGTGTAGCGGGAGATGTGGATTTTACCCGTTTCCACCGCACGTTTTACGGCGCAGTCAGGCTCAGTGGTGTGCATGCAGTTGCCGTAGCGGCAATCTGCAGAGTACTTGAATATCTCAGGGAAGTAGTGGCTTATCTCCTCATGCTCCATATCAAATGTGCCGAACCCTTTTATACCCGGGGTGTCTATGATCCATCCGCCCTCAGGCAGGGGGAACATCTCAGAGAAAGTGGTGGTATGCATGCCGGTATCATGCTTCTCAGAAATCTCACCTGTACGCTGGTTGAGTTCAGGCAGGATGCGGTTTACCAGGGTGCTTTTGCCAACGCCTGAGTTACCGGCCATAAGTGTAACCTTGCCCTTAAGCGCAGCGCGGACGTCTTCAATTCCGTCGCCGTGCAGGGCATCGCACTGAATGCAGTTGTAGCCTATCTCCTGATATAGTGACGTAAGTTCCTGGAGGGTAGCCTTGTCATCATCCGTAAGCAGATCAGACTTGTTGAACACCAGCGTTACGGGCACGCGGTAGGCCCAGGCCGATGCCAGGAAACGGTCAATGAAAACCGTTGATGTAACAGGGTGGTTTATAGTGACCACCAGCATACACTGGTCAAGATTGCAGGCCAGGATATGTGACTGCTTGGAAAGATTTGAGGAACGCCGGATAATATAGTTCCTGCGCTCCTCAATATTTGTGATATATGCCGGCTCGCCTTCACGTGCCGGAGCATATTCCACGTAGTCACCTACGGCTATGGGGTTGGTGCTTTTAATGCCTTTTATGCGGAAAGTCCCTTTTATGCGGCACTCCTGATCACGTCCGTCATCGGAACGTACCAGATAGCTGCTTCCGGTGTTACGTATTACTAATCCGCGCATCTAAAAGCTTATACCGTCATGATCTCCTTTTCCTTCTCGGCAAAGAGCTCATCGGCCTTCTTGATGTACTTGTCATGCAGTTTCTGGAGTTTCTCCTCTGCATCCTTCTCTGCATCCTCAGGCAGACCGTCCTTCTGGGCCTTCTTGAGAATATCCAGAGTATCACGGCGGGCATTGCGGATAGAGATCTTGCTGCTCTCATTTACCTTACCGCTCTGCTTTACAAGGTCACGACGGCGCTCCTCGGTGAGTGGCGGGATAGCCAGACGTATAATCTCACCGTTGTTGGTGGGCATTATGCCTACTGCGGAATCTATGATGGCTTTCTCAATAACCTTGATCATATTTTTGTCCCACGGACGGATGGCTATGGTGCGGGCATCGGGAGTGGAAAGCGCTGCTACATTGTTGAGTGCCACCATTGAACCGTAAGAATCAACGCGGATATCATCAAGAATACGGATATTGGCCTTTCCGGCACGGATATGGGCAAATTCATCCTCAAGATGCATGATGGCCATTTCCATCTGCTCCTCAGCCTCGCTGAGGCAATTATTTACGTCAAACATATATGTTTCATTTTGTTATTGAAGCAAAGATAGCCTATTTTTGTTCAATTAAACACATTTTATTAGTATTTTTGCATCTCCATACAACCACTAACCTAATTCTAACTTAATGCGGACTAACTTAAATCAGATTCTTGACGGATTTAACACAATCTCGCTTGACGAGATGTCATCAATACGTCTGATGAACAGGATAGACCGCAAGTATCTGGCCAATGAGGAGCAGCTCAGACAGCTGTTGGAGATGGCTTCAGGTGATTATATGGTTCAGTCTGTTGACGGCATCCGGGTATCTGAGTATCGCACACTTTATCTTGATGACAAGGATAACATCATGTATCTGAATCATCACAACGGCCGTCTTACCAGGCAGAAAGTACGCATCCGTACCTATGTTGACACGAGCGACAACTTCTTTGAGGTAAAGCTTAAGAACAATCACGGACGGACCAAAAAAAAACGTATTCATCTTACGGCTGCCGATACTTACGTAAAGGATGGCGCTGCTGAATTCCTGGCCGGCTACACCATGCTTCCTCTTACCCTTGATGACCTTACACCCAAGATATCCAATCATTTCAAGCGCATCACGCTGGTCAACAACGCCAAGACAGAGCGTCTCACCATAGACCGTGAGCTCTCTTTCCACAATGAGGAGTCAGGCCTGGACCGCAGCATGGATAATCTGGTGGTCATTGAAGTGAAACGTGACGGCAACACATATTCTCCCATCCTGGATATACTGCGTACTCTGCGCATCTTCCCGTGCGGATTCAGCAAATACTGCATAGGGATGGCGCTTACCTGCCCCGGGATAAAGAGAAATATGTTCAATGAGAGACTAAGGATAATAGACAAAATTACAAGAATATGATTACAAACCTGCTTACTTCCCTGTTGGGAGGATTTGGCCAGATGCTGTTGGCCGCTCCCGATGACCTGGATCTGTTTGAAGAAGAGACCGAAGGAATAATAGAAACAGTCAAATCAATAGCGTTCTGGCCTGATTGGTCTGATATGTGGAATTTGCTGTTCCGTCTTCTTATAAGTGTCGTTACCGTAGGAATCATAGTCCATGCCTTCTACTATCCCAAGGCCAAGAGACGTGATTACTACTTTACGTTCTCAATCATTGGAGTGAGCATATTCCTGCTTATCTACCTCATGGGAGGCGTCAAGCTCAAGGTGGGCTTTGCCCTTGGTCTGTTTGCCATATTCGGCATCATAAAGTACCGTACGGAGCAGGTACCCATACGTGAGATGACCTACATGTTCGTGATTATTGCGGTAGCCGCCATCAACGGACTGGCATCAAAAGTGAGCTATTTTGAATTGCTGGCCACCAACCTCATCTTCATAATAGCGCTGGCCATCTGTGAGAACACCAAGTGGATGAAACACGTGCCTTCCAAGCTTATAAAGTATGATAACGTAAAGCTTATTGCGCACGGTAAGGAAGAAGAGCTCAAGGCTGACCTTGAGAAACGTCTGGGTCTCAAGATCATCCGTATAGAGGTGGGTAATGTGGATTTCCTAAAAGACTCCGCTATCATCAAGATCTACTATGAACCCATTATGGATGAGTTCGGAACCATTGATACTGTAATGAAAACCGGTAAGATTAAATGAAACGTCTTTTGGACAGTTGCTGTTTTAAAGCATTCATTGCCGCCGCCCTTGTGCTGATATTTTCACAGGATGGCGTTATGGCACAATCCGGAACAGGTTTGTGGACCGGTGTCAGTGCCAAGAAGGATCTGCCCAAGGGCATGAACGCAGAGATTGAAGCCGAGTGGCGACAGACAGGCTTCTTTACTGAAACTGACCGTTGGTCTGTGGGAGCTTCATTCAGCAAACGTCTGTACAGGAACAAAGCCAAGACATTCAATATAAAGGCTGACCTGGGATACAAATACATTTCATCAAACCGTCAGGCATATACTGTCGATAAAAGTGAACCGGAGGATGACAGGATAGACGGAATGCCGGCACAGTATTATATTGACAATCTTCGTGATTTCAATCTTACAAATGCTTTTTGGGAGAGCCGTCATCGCATATCGGCCTCTCTGTCAGCCGGATATGAGTTGGGTCGCTTTAAGTTTGGCATTCGTGAGCGTTTGCAATATACCTACTCATGCGGAAAGGACAGCATAAGGGAAAAACACAGGTTTGGTAAGATCGATATGTCAACAGGAGACTATTTGATTACCGTGGCAGGTGTTGATCCTTCACAAAAAACAATGCTCAGGAGCCGTATATCAGTTGATTATGATATCCCGCATTTTAAACTGGATCCTTTTGCTTCATATGAGATCTTCTCTGATTTGAGCAACAGTGAAGCCTTTGAAAAAGGCCGTCTTACAGTCGGTGCCGGTTTTTCTCTTAAGAAGAAACATGCATTCCAATTTGCATATATTTGGCAGAACGCAGTCGATGAAGATGAATCAGTACGTTCAGCCCTCAGTATAAATTATACTTTCAAGTTCTAAATAAGGATAGGCGTTTATGAAAAGGGTAATGCATTTTATACGGCTTTCTTCAGTTCTGTTGGTCACATCATTGCTTTATGTGTCTTGTGGAGAAAAAGAGACCCTCAAACCTGATGGTCCTACGGATAATGACAAGGTAACTTTCTATCAGAGCGACGGAATTATCCGCTATATCGATTATTCAGCCCTGGACAGCATTGTAAATGGAGTTGATGTAACCAAATACTACTTTAATGACAAGCGTGTGGCATGCTACTCCAAGCGGATGCTTGACAGCGTTTCATACAAGTATCCTTCAGGAAAAACCATACTGGCATTCCCTGTTGCATCAGACTTTTTAAGTGATATTGCTGATGCAAAGGCTCCGGCTCAGACTGACAAAGCTGAGCCTGGTGCCCCTTCTGATGAAACAGCATCAGATTATGGTGATTACATTGAGAACTATACTGTCAAGACTACTCTTACATTTACGTGGACTGAAGATGGAGTTACTGTTTCTGGCACTGTTCCTAAAGGCGTTACGATTTCCAAGGATAAAGGTCATGTCACTGTCCAGTCAACCCAAAAAAAGATGAGATACCGTCTTGAGGGTACTACTACCGACGGCTCATTCAAGATTGCCGATATGGACAATTCATCAACAGATGACAACAATAAAAAGTTTATACTTGAACTGAACGGAGTTGAAATTACAAACCCCAACGGTCCTGCCATCAACATACAGTCCGGCAAGAGAGTCCTGGTTAATATGCCAAAGGATAAGGTTAATACATTGAAGGATGGAGCCGCATATACTGAGACTGAGGGAGAAAGCCAGAAGGGTACATTCTTCAGTGAAGGTCAGTTGATATTCAGCGGCCCCGGAACACTTAACGTCACCTCTCTGGGTGGTCACGGAATATGCAGTGATGACTATATCAGGTTACGCTATAACTTAGGTGAAATCAATATCACTTCTGCCAAGGACGGATTCAACACAAAAGACTATTTCCTTATGTACGGAGGAAAAGTTAAGGTGAACGCCACAGGTGACGGCGTGACAGTTCGCCGCGGATCGTTTGAACTTTACGGAGGCACTGTTGACATTAATTGCGTCGATGACGGCGTGGTTTCAGATTATGTGAATGCTGATACTGCTTTTATAAAGATTGGCGGTGGCAGCCTGAATATATTCACCACCGGTCCTAAAGGACATGCTGTTACCACAACCGGCAAGCTTACTCTTGATAAAGCAGTCGTAACCGCATCCACTCAGGGTGCCGCATCCAAATGCTTTACTGCCGGCGGGAACATAACCATTTCCAGTTCTTATGTAAATCTCTCTACAAAGGGAGACCCTCAGTATGATGAGGATGAAAAAGACTGGTCATCGGCCGCCTGTATCCGCGCCAAGAGCGGTCTGTCAGTTACGGGTTCTGACCTGTTCCTGCTCTCTTCCGGCAAGGGCAGCAAGTGCATCAATGCAGCCGCCGGTGTTAATCTGGATGGTTCAACACTTACATTGGCAGCAAAAGGCTCTGACTATGATGGTGATGGCAATAACGTGCGCTCACGTGCCATTGATGCAGCATCACTTACTGTGAACGATGGAACATCGGTCTGCATAAGCGCCGCTATGACAGCCATATATGCAGATACCAAATTTGATGTAAAGGGAGGCAACACTTTTGCCTACACCCAGTCAGAAGATGCAAAAGCTGTCAACGTAAAAGGCACATACTCCCAAACCGGAGGACTTGTCATGTCAGGCCTCTCCAAGTAGTTACTTAATAAGGTTATACCTTTACAAAAAAACAGAAAAAAGTTTGCCTACATTGGTAAAACGAAATATCTTTGCACCCGCTTAACGGCAATTAGAGGTAGATCCGCTAGCTCAGCAGGTAGAGCACATCCCTTTTAAGGATGGGGTCTCGGGTTCGAACCCCGAGCGGATCACCAGAAAAATCCCCTAC
>Ga0265298_10003393_pt1 | contig 21117 bp, 17 predicted proteins | sample AusTroGonzalo_MG_3_FD_193486 | JGI IMG/M metagenome (GOLD analysis project Ga0265298, IMG submission 193486) | Bovine rumen microbial communities from tropical cattle in Woodstock, Queensland, Australia - Gonzalo_01 | ecosystem: Host-associated > Mammals > Digestive system > Stomach > Rumen ... | reverse complement strand
CGTAAACATTCACGTTCCAGTACAGGTCATAACTGTTCCTGATGGCCACAAATACTGCAGTCAGATTCACATCACTGTTCATCACAACGTCACGCTCCGGATTGTGGTTATCCGGCTGGTCCTCCCAATGGTCAAACTCCCAGCCATTAATGGGCTCGGCAACCAGGTGTGCTGTCTCTCCGGGCCTGTACATACCTCGGCCGGTAACCTGGCCACGGTATGTGGGGCTAACGTTAGCAGTAAGCCTGTAATGCTGGTCATACACAAATACCGGCTGCAGCACATAATCCCTGTCCATAATCAGGTTACGCGGGTTCAGAGTATTACCGTCACTCCAGCGCAGGAACGTGTAGTTCTGGGTAGGAGTAGCAAGTAGGCCAACTACGCTGCCTTCATTATACTCATGTACACCCATGTTACTTACAGTTCCCATAGTGGTGTCAGGATTAGACATATCAAGTCTGTACTTCACCGGCTCCGTAGCAGAGTAGAAAGCATTGATCAATTGCTCTCCAGACTTCTCTCCAGTAGCAGCATTCACATAGAAGTACCTAAGGAAAACCTTAGGTTTCCCGGCATTAGGCATGCCAAACTTGCCGGCATACGCCTGCAGCAAGTTCACTGCTCCAGCCGTTGGTACCAGCGGTTCACAGAACGTGCTGCCGCGGCCCACGCCCGTAACAGTGCCCACAGTCTGAGGCCCCGTGCCCATAATCACCAGCCGCAGTCCTACTGCCTGCTCCGGAACAGAGTTCAAGCGGAACATAAAGCTGCCGTTACTAATAGCTGCCTCGGCCACTGCCGGTTGCTCAATACCCGTAAGTACAGGAGGCAATCCAATGGGCTGGCCACCGCAGCGCACCACCCAGAAGTTCAGTCTCAAGTACAGGTTGGCACCAGTAAGCTGCGCCTTCTGTCCCAACACTCTACGGCCAGACTGACTCTTGGCCGCATTGTTCCAAGCCACAATCTCCGCCTGCGTCAGGTGCTTCCAGTTCTGCTGCAGCATCCTGAATATACTCTTAATCGTTGCCTGGTCTGCAGTGCGTTTCTTGCTCCCGGTACCGCGGGTCCTGATAAATATCGCACCCTTGTTCTGGCTTGCCGTAACGCCCTTCGCGCTACCAGACATCCTGTCAAATGCAATAGAAGGTTTGTATCTCATAGTATCAAACTTTTAATGGTTAAACAAAAAGTCCCCCACAGGGGAACACCCTGAAGGGGACCAATTTTTGCGTTATCCATGGCTTAAGCGTGGGCTTAATCGCCACCACCGCCATTCTGACCTTCGTCAAAAGGATCATTGGTTGCGCCAAGCTCAACCTCCTTCAGGATATCGGCACTCTTCTCACCGGTAACAGCGTTAACGTAGAAATAGCGCATAAATACCTTGGGGCGTCCAGCACTCGGTGCACCGTTCTTGTTGTCATAGGCAGCCTTGATATCCATAGTGTCGGCCACTACAGAGAAAGGATCTGCAAATGCGCTGGCCTTATCAAAGGCATTGCTAACACCATGGCTGGTGGGAGCACTGGCCTCGATGACAAGGCGCAGGTTAGCCACATTCTCCGGAATGCTTACCAGAGTGAACTTGAACTCCTCAGCATTGAGCTGAACGGTTGCAGCTGCAGGAGCATCCACACCCACCAGAGCAGGGGGATTGGCCACAGCATTGCCGCCGCAACGGATAATCCAGAAGTTCAGCCTCTGGTAAAGGTTCAATCCAGATATCTTGGCAGCATTACCCAGAATTGAGCGGCCGGCCTGACTCTGAGCCAGGTTATTCCAGGCACTGATCTGGGCAGTGGTCAGGTTCTTCCAACTCTGTGAGAGCTGCTTAAAGATACCCTTAACGGTTGACTGACTTGCGGTAGTGGTCTTCTTACCATAACCGCGGTTACGGAGATACTTTCGGCCCTTGGCCTTGGCAGCGGTCACGCCCTTGGCGCTACCTGACATCTCCTCGAACGCAATAGATGGAGCGTACTTCATAGTAGTAAATGTTTTAAATGGTTGATTAATTAGTTTGTTTTTCTCTTGGTATATCTTGAGCTCATAATACCCGTATTTATAAATCACATTGACAAATCCTGTCATCACACCTGGTAGTCCCGGCTAGTCCCGTGGCCACACTCATCCAGCTGGTCTCAACAAAATACTTCAGCCCAGGCGTGGGCTTAACAGTCAGTCTATCTGTATAGACCTTGGTAACATCAGCAAAGTTCTGCTCAGGGATAAACCCCGCATCCACCAACACCGGCAGTCCACCGCCGTAAGTCTTGCCGGCACTTGCTGCAGCACTCATCCGCACGGCCAGCCTGTAACCCGCACCCGGATTAACCAAACGGCTGAACTGAATCAGTCCAGGAGTAACAATGATATTGCTGTACTCAACCTCCGGAATAGCCGGAATCTCCGTAGGAGGCACCGCCAACATCTCCAGTCCCAGCAGCGCACGGTTGCAGTTAAGAGTAACGTAAGCATTAACCGCCGGACTCTGAGTCCGCATGCGGCTCCCAAAGGCATGAGCTGCAGCAAACGCAGCCCACGCCTCAGCCTGCTCCGCAGTAAGGCGCTTAAAGCTCCTGCCCACACGGGCAAACAGAGCACGACTGTTTTTTTGATTGGGAGTAACACGTCCCGGCTGATGGCAACGTCCGCTCAGTATAGTTCCGAATCTCGTGCTGCGGGCAGTAACTATACCCGCGCTGCCGGACATCTCGCCAAAGGGAACAGAAGGTTGTGTTTTCATGGTATCAGACTGTATCTATGTGTGAAAGACCAACACAAAAATATGCACTTAAAATCCCTTTTGCAAGTATTCTGAGCAATATTTTACACATAAAAAGGGGGCTTGTGCAACTTTGTTCTTCGTTGGTCTTTAATTAGTTTTCATTGGTCAATACTCGTTGTAAATTTGCACTGATATTTGATTGAAATTTATGGACTCAACCTACCGAATCACCCCAGAACGCATAAGTTCCCTCCTTCCCGGACAGATTTTCGTCTTTGGCTCCAACCATTTTGGCCACCACGCAGGCGGCGCAGCCCGCTTCGCACTTGATCATTTTGGAGCAATCTGGGGTAACGGAGAAGGCCTCCAAGGACAGTGTTACGCCATCCCCACCATGGAAGGCCTCGACAGCACCCGCGCCGCCGTTGAACGTTTCATCACCTTCGCACAGCAGCACCAGGAACTCACCTTCCTCGTAACCCCCATCGGCTGCGGCATAGCCGGATATACGGCAAATGAAATAGCACCGTTCTTCAACGGCGCTCAGGTTATCGAGAATATTTACCTTCCGGAGTCCTTCCTTAAGGTTCTGCTCCGGAAATAGGTATTTAAAAATAGGCCACATAAAAAAATGCTGTCAGATTTCATGTCCGACAGCGTTTTTTCTAGTATCAACCTAAATTATTATCGGTCAAATTCATTCATCTCATCTTCACTCAGGCCCAATGACTCCATGGCTTCCCAAGTACTCTGTCCATTCCTGCGGAATTCATTGTACTCACCTTTAACGCCATATCTGTCTGCCACTTTTCCGGCCCTGCGGTCGTTCTCGTCCTTTTCTCTATCAAAGAATAACATAGCGGTAATTCATTAATTGGTTTCTACAAAACTACTTATTTCTGTCTATCAAACAAAGAAAGCAAGAAATTTTTGGTGAGTATGTATTCCTTTTTCACTCACATTTTTCTACGCTGTTCTTCCTCCCTGCGCAACTTTTCTTTTCTAATCCGTTCTTCTTCCTCATCAAACTCTTGGAAGTCAAAATCATCCCAATCAAACATATTCGTTTAGTTAATCAATTTGGTTAATCTTAATGTCTAACGCTTCATCACTGAGCCGTACTTCATATAGAGCATTACTCTCTCTATATACGTTTACAGGCATGTGACAAGTAACATGTGTGTTGGCAGTAATGAAATCTCTATCTCCGAACATAACCTCTTCAATTTTCTCACACTTGGTTATTGAACGATTGGCAATGTTTACACATTTACCAATTATGCTCTTTTGATAAAAACCGGGAGTTTGTCCGTTGGGCATAATGAAGAATAGATAATCTCTGGCCCTACTCATAGCAACATTAAGGATGTTCACATTGTTTATATGAGAACCTGCAGAACATCTTAATGGTGGGTTTAGCACTATCAGCATAATATCACATTCATCGCCTTGGAAACTGTGGACAGTGCCACATTTTACTTGGCAGCAATCATTGTCCACCGGTCTATTCTCAAGCATCTGTCCTATAGCATCAGCCTCTTTCTTATAAGGGCAAACAATTCCAACAGTATATAGTTGTCCGGGATACTTCTTATTTACTTGTTTGGCAATATACTCAGCAAAATTGTAAGTGAATATTGCGGAATAGAGATGGAAAGCGGAATCTTCTATTGACCCAATACCCTTTATAAGGTCAAAGTCAACGATATCAAACCCCATGAAATTAACATCTCTAATAGTTAATCCATCGAGTTGTAATGGTTTTTGAGGATTTCTGTTTGGATCAGGTTTAACCAAACCTCCATAAGCATAATTACTAACCAAATCTCCAATAACTGGGATGGAACGATATTGGGTTGTTAGTGTTATAACAGGATACCTGGTATAATTATGTACAGCGTCAGCAAACTCTTTCAGGCCAACCATATCGTATATATTATAAGCTGGCATATCATTCTGAGCAACTGGCTGAATCTGTTTCGGGTCACCTGCAATTAAAATTTTTGAATCAGCTCCTTTATGAAGAATATATGTAACAGTGATTATATCAATCATGGAAGCTTCATCAATGACAATATAATCCCAAGGGTAATCACAAATAAATGTGTTGTCTGGTTGGATGCAGTCATAAGAATATCTGATGGCTGTAGTAACAACAATATTGCTGTCGAGAAGGTCCATATCAAGGGTATCACGGTTTAAAACGACTGCAGCATCCTCGATAAGATAGGTGCTCTCGGTCGCACCATAACGAGTAAGATAGTCATAACACACATCGTCATTAACCATCTTTTCAGCAATAACATCGGCAGCCTTATTGGTCGGTGTAAGTACAAGAATATTGATCTTCTCTTTTCGATTAGTCAGTATCTCATGAATCATCTGTACCACCTTTGTTGTTTTTCCAGTTCCGGGTGGACCATAAATGAACTGAATATCCTTTGTTAGATTATCATTCAGATTGTAATCATCATCATATCCCAACTGCAAGAATCTTCTTTCTAGAGAATCTATAATGTTGGTGGAATTATCTGCAATAACCCTAAATTTCTTCGTCTTATTACATAATTCAACCAACTCATCAGAGTAATCAATGGATATATCTACAGAACGTTCATCAGCTTTAACCACATTACCCTCTATCTTCTTTGTCTTATCAGATAATGATGTTATTTCTATTCGATCTGAATCAACCAACCAAGAAGGTATGGGGCGGGTGGGGTTTGATAGTCTGAGTATTTTATCAGTACATTCAAAAGACCATTCAGAAAAATCCACTTGTATATGTCTGTCTGTAGCAGTTGATTTCTCAGAATGCATCAGTTCCATCAGCAATTTATACCACAAGAAAGTATATTGGGGCGTATTATGCAGCATCTCTAGTATTTCCACTTGCTCGGCTGCTTTTTGAGCCTTTTCCTGTGCTTCATCATTCTTGTTTTGTAACGCTTTGACTGCCTTTTCATCATTTTCATGGTTAGAGGGTACACTTAGGTTATTGCTACCTTCATCATTATCAAAGAATGGCTGATTGTTATTAGGGTTGTTATGGGTCTTATTTAAATCTAAAGGCATATCGTCATCTTTAGAAACCGGTCTCGGCCTCTTGTTTTGCTCGTTTGCCTTGCTTTCCCATTTTTTCTTCAATTTGTCATCTAGGCTTTCATCACTTTGATCATTCGTTGGTTTTTCAGTCCCATTGGGCACGCTGTTCGATGAAGTGCTTTCAGTTTGTTTTTTATCCTCTTTCTTAGCTTTTTTGTCTGCTGCTGCTTTTCGCAAAGCATTTTTCATTTCATCTAAAGTTAAATCTTTTCCAAATTCATCTCGCAAATCTTTACCTAACTGATAATCATCCTGCTGCTTTGAGGTTCCTCCCAGTTCAATAATAGACTTCTCGCTTTTCTTTATTTCAAGGAATTGGATTAATCCATTATTCCTGTTGTATTCGGGTGAAAGATTTTCTAAGGCAATGTTGCATGGACTTGTAATTTTGTCATTATAATCATATATCCAATTCAAATGAATCAGATCATCTTTGAATGTTGATATATTAGAGGATGTTCTATAACCTCTAGCGTATTTTTCCCTGAACTTATAAGACAAAGAATCATATTTTTCAAAATGAATTGCCGGTAATACTTCATTCCATAAATAGATAGATAATTCTTTAGTTATATAGTGCTTGCTTACAGCTTCCTCAAAATAGTCTAGCTCAAAATCCTTTAGAATAATACATTCTGAATAATTTGAACTATTAATCTGGGCCTGTAGCCTGGAGCTGAGGTTATAAGCATAAAAATTACTATTGATTAGTAAATGGGGATAATTACTTACTCCTATGCGGGTAAGAAACTCTTTAAAGAGTGAATAGCCAACATGATCAATAACAGGTTGGTAGAAATCTATATCAACGTAGTAAATTAATTTACGTTCATAATACTTATCCAGAATATAGCTATTCCAATATAATTCGTTTGGCAAACGATATAATTCATCATCAGAATAAAGCCATAGTGATGTAGCAATGAAACTTATAAAATCAAGGCATTTGATTTCATCATCCTTAATCTTCTTGTAATAATTAATAATGACTTCCATCTCATCTTTTGCCTCTTCACTTGTCGATGTTATGTCGTCTCCTGTATACTTAGGAATAATAACAGAGCGTATGTAATCTAAATCATCTGGCGTTTTTACTCCTAATTCGTCAAAGAACTTCTTAGCCGTATCAATGGTAAGATAATCTTTGTGAATGAAATTGTATTTATCGTTTAAAGCCTGGCCAGTTAGAGGGTAGAAAACATTTAATGTTGTTGTATCAAGATTGGGCGCAACCCATTGATTGTTCTGATTTTTAATAATAGGAGAAAATCTAAAAGGATATGATTCCTTATTAAAGTTACCACTATCTGTCTTCCATAGCTTGACTGCATCTTTCCTTAAGAAATTATAGAACTTTGTAACCCATTTAATATCTTGGTGCTCCATAAAAGATGGGTCAATATCATGGGCTATACTTTCAGATTTATATTCCCTTATTTCATCATAAAACTTGTCGCTATTAATATCTCTGAGATGTTGCTGTAGTTCAAGTTTTACAAAGTCAAGATTTCCTTTTCCTCCTCTTAGTTCATTGAATTGTGAAACAGAGATGAGATCCCTTATTTCAATAGGCGTTGTAATAAAGGCCTCACTAGCCATAAGGTATGAACCATTGCGGGAAACAAACAAAGCTTCCTTTTTTAAGATATCTTCGTAAGCGTCATACAATGGCTTCTCAAACAATTCGTCATAACTATGGTAATAGGAGCTACGGCGTACTGCAGGTAGTATTTCTGTGATATTTTCATCTATAAGGAGATGTTTATGCGTTACTCCGTAATCTCTTAATTTAACCAAAGCCTGTGCGGCGAGACTGGATATAAATTGTATAAGCTGTTTGTTGTATTTTTCATTTGGTTTAAGGTTTTGTCTATTGTCTGTAAGCAGAAATGGTGCATGGCTGATAAAACAAGAATTAAAGGATTCTTTTGTTGGGAAAAAACAGTAAATCTTTTGTTTGGTGTCCGTAATCAACCTACGCTGCTCTTCATCATAATAGTATCCAACATAGATAGGATAAATAGTAGATTGATTTGATTCTATCTTAATGGATATATCTTCTGAAAACAAGAATAATGACTTTTCAATTTCAGGTTCATGCAACAAGTATTTGTTTAGAACTATACCATCGTCATATTTGGCATTATATACCACTTCCTTGCTATAGGAATAATCCTTAGGATCAGCATCATCTTTACCATATATGGTTATTTGGATGCTCTGTAAATGACTAAGGAAGAGGAGTGGATTTTCCAACTTCTTTAATCTATTGATGATATCATTATATGACCTCTCAGGGTTTTTATATGGAAAGACAAATAGAGTTTCTCCATCATTTCTAAACGGGTGGTCATATTCCAGTAAGCATGGAACTATATAGTTCTCAATCTTGAATTTGAAAGTATCATCATATATCTCAGGAGTGTCGGTATATTGGAATACAGCTTTGAAACCAACACCAAACTTGCCAATTTTATTAGAAAGGGTTGGCTTTGTAGAATCTCCTATGCCGGTAATGGAATTAATATCGCCAGTTCGTTCATCATCTTCTGCTGTAATGTCAAAGTGCTTCGTACCGTTGTGTTTGAATAATAATTCTTTGGCTTTGACAACAATATTGACCATAGTTGCCTCTGCATCATCTGCATTTTGAAGTAATTCATAGACAAAATGTGCGGTTTCAGGATATTTGTCAATTATACTACTCCATATGCCGCGATAATTCTTCTTTTGGAAGGTTTTAAGGTCTTCAAGTCTGGAAGAATGAAGTCTATCAAACAGTTGACGCTGATTCAATGGTAGTGTCATACGATGCGATTATTCAATAGCGTATAAATAAATAATACGCTTTAGGTTAGAAATTGGAGATAATGTATTTAAGCAGATCCTCATTCTCTTTCTTAGATAGAATTACTGCACCCTGAGGTGCTCCTTTAAGCCCATTGTCTATAAGATTGGCTAATCCTAATCTACTATTATGGGTGTCGTTCACAAGAGTGAGTTTTGCAAAACGATTATGCTGTCTAGATGGCTCAGCATCATTTGGATTAACATAAAACTCTAATTCTCTTTCCATCTCTGGATTATACTTCAAATCATGCCCATCAACGGTAAATTTGTAGCGAATGGCGCTTTCTGGACTTGCGCTATAGATATAGCCAGTATCTCCAGTCTGTAGATTAAAGTATTGTGACCAATAAACTTGACCATACTTATCGAAGCAACGCTGCAAGTCAAAAAACTTGGGATTTGATGCTAATAACCATATTTTCTTTTCTGTCCTAGGTGGCGTTGAGTGATCACCCTTTGCTCTTTCCTGGGCATCACCAATCATATTCTGCTTGTGGACTTCAACTATTTCTGCATCCCCAAGAACTCCGGCAACGTCACGGAAAATCTCAAGAGCCACTTCTGGCTTTACATTAAAGAATTCTCGATTATCCCTAATGCGAAGATTGGTAAACCTTTCTATGTAATGGTGAATGAGTTTCTCCGCCTCGTTATACTTGACGGTTTTCATCGTAGCATAAATCTCAAATGGGAGAGGTACTGCAGTATTATCCAACTCTTTTGATCGTATATCAACAGGTCTTGAACTTTTTCCAATCTTAACCCAATCTTCTCTGAAACTGGGATTGGTCAGTATGTAAACGTAACCAGGTTCACTCATAGTCCTATTTGTTAAGTAGATAATTGTTATGCACTGTACAAAATCTGCTGCATGTTAAGATAGAAATCTCTCACCTGCTGTGGCTGCATCTTAAGCTTATTAAGAGCATCCGTAGCAGAGTGATACTTCATATTGATGAGTGTCGGCAGATTCTCTGCACTCAATTCCTTGAAACCGTTACGAACGTAAAGCTCCATTATATAGTTCACAAACTCTTGCTGTGCAGCAGTGAATTTTGCTTGTGCTTGTTTCTTCAGGATCTCGGCTCTACGTTGTCTGTCAATCGGTGTAGTGTTGTATGCAATATATGCCAAAACATCCAGCATATCACATTTTTCCAACTGCAGCAGGTTACGTGTCATTTCAAGCTTATCCTCTGGAAAGCCACTCTGAGCAAGCACATCCAGCAGCTGCTCACGTGTATCTGGCTGTGACCAACGCTGGCGCAAGTCTTCCTCACCGTCAAGGAAGTGTGGTAGTGTACCAAATAGTCTCTGAATATATTGCTCTATGCTCAGCAACTCATCACCAAACTGTATTCGCTCATCCCAATTTGTATATAGAGTAAGCTCACGCAATTTAGACAGCTTGACAGTAACTGTCTTCCTTGCTCTTCCTCCACCGCCCGGGCAGGTACACGGCAGGTGTCCACAAACGGGGCAGGGTTCCGGTACTTCCCAAACAGACTCTGGCTCAGATACAACATATCCACCTTCATCTTCAGGTAGGAAATAAGGTCTTGGTTTTTTATTGCATGAACATGGATAGTTACCACAAACGGGGCAGAACGGATCACCATCCCATTCATCATCCTGGAAGTTCTTGGATGCGCCCACAAAGTCTATCAGAGTGAAGTAATACTTGCCGTCAAACAAACGTGTGCCGCGACCCATAATCTGCTTAAACTCCACAATGTTGTTTACAGGGCGCATCAGCACAATGTTGCGGATGTTTCTTGCATCCACACCGGTAGAAAGCTTCTGTGATGTGGTCAGGATTGTGGGCCTCAGATAGTCGTTGTTCTGGAACTGCTTCAGCTTAGCTTCACCGTCCTTTCCATCATCGGCTGTTACGCGCTCACAGTAGTTTGAATCCGGAACAGTCTTATATTGGTTAATCATGTCACGGATAATCATAGCATGCTGCTGTGTGCAGCAGAAAACTATGGTCTTCTCATCCGGACCAATCTGACCCAGCATCTCTTTTACACGGTGTTCATCCCTCTGGCGGATTTCAATGTTACCATTGTAGAAATCCTGCTCAGTGTATGTCTTTTCAGTATCAATCTCTCCATCAACATCATCGTTGGGGTCAAACTGATATGTATCTATATTGCTAGTGGAAATCTTAACCCTATAGGGCGTTAAGAAACCATCCTCAATACCTTGTTTAAGCGAATAGCTATATACTGGTTCACCAAAGTATTTGTATGTGTTAGCGTTGACTTTTCTCCTTGGTGTAGCGGTCATACCAAGCTGCACTGCTGGAGCAAAGTATTGCATAAGCTGCCTCCATTCACTTTCATCATTTGCACCACCTCTGTGGCACTCATCAATGATGATGAAATCAAAGAATTCAGGTGGGTATTGCTTGTAGTATGGCTGTCCACTTGGATCCTCCGACATGAAAGTTTGGAAAATGGTAAAGTAAAGATGGCGTGCTTTCGGCACTCTATCCTGATGCTTCTTATCATGTAACAAATCCGGAGTTATACGCTCCATGGCATCCTCTGGGAATTGCTCAAAGTCATTCTTAGCCTGATTAGCCAGAATGTTTCTGTCACTAATAAAAAGTATACGCGGTTTTTTATCTATTCCTCTAGTATTCCAACCGGTCTGGTAGAGTTTCCAGCATATCTGGAAAGCGGTATAGGTCTTACCGGTTCCGGTGGCCATAGTGAGCAGGATACGAGTTTGGTCTTTGGCTACGGCAGTAAGAACATTGTTGATGGCAATCTCCTGATAGTAACGAGGCTCACGACCACCACCACGATTAAACGGACATAGATTGAACTTATCACGCCATTCGTTCTTCTCCACGAATGTCATTGCCCACAACTCTTGTGGGGTTGGGAATTTGGATACAGGTCCTTCTTTTGAAGGAATAATATAGTTACCCTGAGCATCTTTAACGCCCATATCAATGGCCCAAATCTCATCACCATTGCAGGCGTATGTGTAGCGGATATGCAGCAACTCGGCATACTTCTTGGCTTGCTCTACACCGGCACTAACGCTTAGTTCATCGCTCTTGGCCTCAATGATGGCCAGTTTCTGCTTTTTGTACTCCAGAATATAATCTACCTTCTTGGGATGACGGTTCTGGGGTATTATGCTAACCTGGCCGGGGGCAATATATGCACGCTGCTCAGTGAGTATCTCACTCTCTGGCACCTGTTCCCAGCCCACAGCATAGAGCGCAGGATCTATCTTCTTTCTCCGGGTTGCTGATTCGTCCATATTATAGTATCCTTTTTATTCAAATACTTCACGCAATAAAGCCTTCTTGAGTACGTCACACTCAGCTTCAATATTACGTTGTAATTCTTCTAGTCTTTTTATGTTGTCACTTAGAGCATCAAGCTTGGAAACAATTTTTTCTTGTGTCTCTAAAGATGGGATAGGAAGTTTTATTGCTTTGAGTGCAGGGGCATTAGTGTGCACAACTTTAAGTTTAGTCTTGCCTATTCCTTTTTGGCGTATTGCATCGGGCGTTGAAAGTGCATAAGAAAGATATTTTGCGTTTTGCTTATGCTTCATACAGATTATATCTCCGCCTAATAAACATTTATCATTACCTAAGTATGCAATAGTTTTACCTATATCTTCGACACTTTCACCTGTAATGGCAAATAGTAAGTCACCATGTTCAAAATATTTTGGAGAAGAAATAGAACTTAAATCTGTATGTGAAACACATTTGTCAAAACTAACATTATAAGTGGTATAAATCTCACCATATCTAACGCAAGGTGTTCCATTAGTAGTGATTTGGTCTCTTTTTATGCCAGAACCTCTATACATATCGGTGGCCAATTCTTCAAGAGTCTTCTCGCTCCATCCATTCTTTAGCGAAATTTCTTCTTTAAGGGCACGTTTAAAAAGGGCACGTGCCTCAGCAAGCTGTTTTTCTGCATTAGATTTTAAAGAGTCAATTGTTGAAAACGCTGAATTTAGATGAGCTACGATGGCTTGTTGTTCATCAATAGAAAGGTATGCTATAGGAATATCTGATAATGATTTTTTATTCAAAGTTTTACCTTTTACTTTCTCATTCCCGGATGCTATTTTATTCCAATCGAGATGTGAAAAGTAGTAATAAATGAACATTAAATCAACATCTTCTCTTTTAAGTAGTGATATAATGGCCTCGTTAGTATACAAGTCTTTTCCTGCAAAAGCCATTTTACCAAGGGTTAGTTTAAAACTTACCAAAAGAGATCCCTTGGGTATCAACTTAATATTTTGTTTACCCTCGTCTGAAATATGTTCTTTTGTTTCATAAATCTGTTTGCCCTCGTTTTTTGATAAGTCAGATATAGAAACCCATAAGTTATTGGTTGTTTTTTTTTCATCCCAATATCTTGCTATGTTTCTTGGTGGCGTTTTACCCATTATAATGGGAAATAACTCTCCAAGTTTCTTGTATTTCCACCCAGTTTTCATCCTACCATCTCTTTGATTTCATCTAACAAGCATTTTGCCTCGTTGTGCATACCTATCAGTGAACTGACGATTTCAGATGCACTACGTTCATCAACTTCCTCAACTCGGTTCGGGTTCTTCACGCTAAGGTCGTAGTCATCACCAAGGGTGTTTACATCAATGCTCCACGAGTTCTCACTGTCGTTTTTGCTCTGCTGCAACTTCAAGAAATCAGCTAAGTCGTCCTCATTTAGGGCTGTTGTCTTACCAAGGTTACGTCCTGGATTCAGCTGATAATACCAGATTTTCTTTGTAGGTGTACCCTTGTCAAAGAAGAGAACCACAGTCTTAACACCAGCACCCTGGAACACACCTGATGGGAGATCTAGGATAGTATGAAGATTGCATTGTTCAAGCAGAACTTTACGTAGTTGAGCTGCATCTCCATTGCTCAAGAATGTGTTCTTGATTACAATGCCGGCACGGCCTCCAGCTTTAATCATCTTGATGAAGTGCTGCATAAACATATAGGCCGTCTCGCTGGTACGTAGGTCAAAATTCTGAAGTACTTCGCCTCGCTCTGAACCTCCAAATGGAGGATTAGCAAGTATAACATCTTTGCGGTCCTTTTCCTGTACCTGAGCCATATTTTCAGCCAGTGTATTACCACGAATGATATTTGGTGCAGCTACACCATGGAATATCATATTCATCGTAGCAATGATATATGGTAACGGTTTTTTCTCCTTACCGTAGAAAGTCTTTTCCTGAAGCACCTTGTTGTCGTTGACACTCTTAATTTTCTTTTCCATGTAGGCAAAGGCCTCACATAGGAATCCGGCGCTACCGCAAGCAGGGTCATAAACGGTTTCGCCAATCTTAGGATCAACCACCTGAACTATTGTGCGAATAAGTGGGCGTGGAGTGTAATATTCACCGCCATTGCGTCCGGCATTACCCATACGCTTAATCTTATCCTCATAAAGAACTGTCATTTCGTGCTTATCTTCAGCACTCTGGAAATGCAGGGAGTCAATGAGATTAATTACCTCTCTCAGGTTATAACCGCTGGTAATCTTGTTACGTAGCTCAGCGAATATCTCGCCAATCTTATATTCTAGGGTGTTTGCGCTACTGGCTGTTTCCTGAAACTTCTTCAGTGCAGGGAATAACTTGGTGTCAACAAACTGCTGAAGGTCGGGGCCAGTCATACAGTTTATATCATCTGGAGTACCATCAGCTTTCTTTGGCGCAGCCCACTGTGTCCAGCGTAGGAATCCGGTAATAATACGCTTGTACTCCTTACCGGCCATTAGAGCGTTCATCTCTCTTTCTGCCTCCAGATCATCAAGATACTTAAGGAACAGCAGCCAAGAGGTCTGCTCAATGTAGTCCAACTCAGTACTGCATCCCGCCTCATTCCTCAGGATATTATCAATTGCGTTAAACGTCGATTCGTATTGCATTTGTTTTTATTGGTTTTCTTTAGTCCGTATAGGTGTATCTTACAAAAATAAGTAAAAGTAGAAAACCACATGCCAATAGAGAACAAAAAAAGACAAAAGGCCCACACACCCGCCGTTACCCCAAGACACACCGTTTCCATCACAAAACATTTCATCGCTTATTGTTGGCTGGCCAGCTGTTGCTGTGCTGGTTGGTGGTCTTTGTGTCCCGCCATCGTCCAACGGTAATCCAAGCCGGGCACGTAAGTGTGGGCTTTCAGGTTAGGGGTTGTCTTGAGCTTGAGTATGATTAAGAAGGTTGTTCCGGGAGTGGGCTGCCCGGTATCGGCCAACTGAATGACCGGTATTGTTCTGCTATTGGCCAAAGGATTTAAATAAACCGCACGACACCAGTCGTACAGGTAAAGCGTCCCTTGAGCTATCGACTCTCTCGCAACCATCTTTACAAGTACGCCGATGCCGTGCGGAGGGACATATGTGTTACCCTTTCGGGCGTACATATACACCTTTCGCAGGCATTCGGCTCTTGTTTTACATTCGGTTGCTTTAAAATTGTCGATAGTATTAAGGACGAAGCAAAACTTAAGCAGAATACTGTCAAAGTGCTCCATATCGGGCCCGCTGGCCCAAGAGCATTGCAAATATACATTTTTATTCTGTAAGTATCTGCCAAGTAAACACTAATATAACTCCCTGCATTATCCATCTGTCACGTCTCATCCTTAACCTTTCCGTAGGTTCCTGAACCCTGTTTCTCAATAGTTCCGCTCTTCAGATAGTGGGCTATATAGCGCTGGGCTGTACGGTTTGACACCTGCATCCGCTGGGCTGTCTCAAACACCATGTCCCAGTCAAACTCATCGGGCAACTCCATCAGGAACCGTCCTCTCAGGCTCACTCTTTCCTCCAGGGCAGCCTCTTCTATTGAGCACAAGTCTTTGTACACGGCTACGGTATGATTTATTATCACGCCCACTATCTTCATCGCATTGTCAAAGTCTATGTCCAGGCATATCATGTCAGATATGTAGTCGCCGTGCTGCATTATTCTCAGGGCGGTCAGTATCATCGCAATCCGGTAAAGTATCAGGCCCATTCGCCTTACACTGGCCACCATATTCTCACCGTACTGGCTGTACAGGGTCACCTGCAGTTCGCTAAAGTATCTGTTGAACTTCTCGGTCTGGTTCTTCTTCAGCTTAAAGTTCAGCATCCTTGTCTTGCTCATCCGGTCATAGAAAGCAGTGTATGTCCGGCCCATCTCCGCAAACTTTTCATCCAGGCTGGTACCAATTGATTCGGCAAACACATCCATCCAATTCAGACCCGTATTCAGGCTGTAAAATATGAACCTACTAAACAGTCCATTCTCCGTGTCGCGTATCAGACTCCTCAGCTGCTCAGGCGTGCCGCTCAGTACCGTGCTCAGCTGCGGGTGCATTATGTCCACGTGCTCATCATCCTTGCGGCGATGGTAACTTATCGGCTCATGGTGGAATGCCTTCCTGAATCCGTCACTGAAGTTCCCAAAATCGCTTGCAAAAGCATACGCCAGCGTATCACCCTCAGTCTCAAATATAAGCCCACGCTCATCGCTCTCACTCAGTATCTGATAGACCGATGTCGCGCTGCTATTTGCCGGAATGAACAAAAGGTGCTTTGTCGGGGCATCCGGTCTCACCATCCCCTTTGTCTTGCGGGCATCGTAATCCGCCTTCAGCTTCAGATACTCCTTCCGCTCTTTCCTGTACTGCTCATACAACCGGTCATGGATGGGCTGCACCAGCAGGCGGCACAGGTTCAACCGCCCCTTGCCGCTGCTGGCCCTTGCCGTCAGAAAGAAGAAAAGGTTGGGATAGACCTCCATTCCCGCATACCGTCCCTGCACGTTCGGCAGGCAGGCCGATATCGTTACTATACTACCCAGTATCAGCAAGTCCTTCTCCTGATAGCTTGTACCGTAAGCTGATACCATCCTCAGGAACGTAGGCAGCATATCTTCAACCAGGTTGGAGAACGTGGGCAGCGGCCCGTTTAGTGACAAAAGTGACAAAACTGACACCGTGTCGTCTCCGCAGTCTGCATGAGAACTGACACCTGTCGTTTTTGTCGTTTTTGTCACTATGTCGTCTTTCATCAGGCTCACATTCACCCCGGCTTTCTGCGCCAAGTCAAAGAAATACTCTATCGTGATTCCCTCTCTTTTACCCTTCAAGCACTTGCGGTACATCTCATCCGCCTTGTCAAAACTATACTGTGGGTTATGCAGGCTCAACCTATGGAAGTATATCCTCCCGTTTTCACCCAGCCCGTCAGCCAAGGCAAACCCCAGGTTCACCCAGTCCTCATGTTTCCTTGTCAGGTCAACCAGGTTAACTTCAATACGTGTCACTATCGTCTCCACGTATTCATACAGATACGTCTGCAGCGTCCATCCACTGGTCTCACCGGACCGTGGCTCATCCTTACCGCCACGGTCCGCGTTCAACCATCGTCCAAGATCAAAAATGTCAGTTTCCATCTCCCTTCAGATATTGCTCCACATACCAGCTCTCCTCATGCTGGTAATACGGATTGATATAAACCTCAGGATCGTAAGGCAGATAACATACCCTGACCACATCCTTGCCGCCCGGATTTACATCCAGCCCGTGGTCATAGTACAGAAACCTCTCCATAGCCCTGAAGAAATCCAGATGCTCCATTCCGGAGTTGTTCTTAATCACCCAGTCCACACTGTCACCCACAGCGTTGGTAAACAGCAGCACCGTCTCAAACCCGTCAAGTGAAAGCAGCTTGTCCCTCACATCCTGCACTGATTGTGCCGGTATCTCCAGACACATATAACCGGACTCCTCCTTCTGATAACAAGCAGCTCTCTCCTGGAACTGTCCCGTGAAAGTTACAAAGTCAAAGTAGTCCCTTTCACACAGATGCTGCGCTGTCTTTGTAGTCATCTTCCTCAGCAGTTCCTGACGTTCCCGGGCCTCTCCGTTCCTTATGTAGTTGTAAGCATCCAGCGGTCTCATCACACCGTCCGGCAGCATATTGCTGCTCGGTGCCCTGTAAAAAGAGAAACACCTTGGCTTCACCTCATAGAACTCATCCTTGAAATCAATCGGCTTAATACTCATAGTGTCCGGCCCTTTTTATGTACTTACGCTGGTCAAACAGTGCTCTTGCAATCTCCACGTCCACCACAATCTTCCTTCCATTCTGGCTTATCGCATCCTGAAGCACCGTGTTTTTCAGGCTCTGAGCAGTCGAACGGCTTACCCCGAACAGCTGCATAATTCCCGGTATTCCATAAACAAACGTGTGCGGCTTCTCTTCCTGTGGGGCCTGCATACAGCCTATCTCCTTCATTATCTCCTTGTATTCGCCCACCGTCAATGTGGCAAGTACCCTGTTGTTCTCAATTTCCATAACAAAAATGGTTTTGGTTAAACATTAATAGTCAGTTCGCAAACAGTCTAAAGGCCTTTTCGTGCTGTTCTGCCGCAAAGGTGAGCATTGAAAACAAACCAAGATTGGTATATCCCACGGCACTTTTTGGGATAGCAATGGGATAGAACAACAAAACCCCTCACTGAGGGGTTCTGTGCGGTGCGATAGTTTTTGGGATAGTTTTTGGACAGTGCCTACTGTCCCTTATATTCCGGAAACAGTGCCCTTATCTCAGGATCCAGCGGCCGCCCGTATCTGGCATTAAAAGCCTTCGATAGTCCCGTCACCTTCCAGTACTGCTCAAAGTAAGTCCACTTCCTGCAGTCCGGTATCTCAAGCAGTCCGCTCATCACATGGGCCACCTGGCAGATGAACACCTTCTTCACCTCCTTCACCCAGCGTCCGTTCCTGTAGTACGCGGGGCAAAGTCGTGTCATCAGCTCCTGCGCCTGCTCCGTCTGGAAAATGGCATTCACCGCATCATGCTCATTCTCCCCACCGGTCGCACTCCCAGTATCAATAGTATAAGTGCAAATCTCCTCCAGGTCCCAGATAATCTGCTCACACAGTTCCTTAAAAGGACACCCTGAGTCCCAGCAGTTCACATAGTAATCATGGTCCAGCCCAATCAGATAATACCGGTAATGGCAAAGGCAAGCTCTTACCGCCGCAATTCTGTCTTTCACATTCCTGATCAAAGTCACAATCTTACGCAAACACTCGGCCTTGAATCCGGCCGTAATCTCTTCCCAGTCCAAATCCCAAAGCACATCAACCTCATGCTTGTTGATCTGCTCCGCAATGGACAACTGCGCTGATAACGCAGGTCTCTCTTCCATAGCTTTTGAATTTCAAATTAAAGGATAATACCATAATATGTCGATAGCTTAAAGGGTTATCAAAAAACAAGGGTAATCGTCAAAACCAACGGCCGCAAATATATCAAACCCCATCCCTAACATTTTTAGTTTAGTCTCACTTTTTATCCACACACCCCTCAAATGTCACGCTTTTCGCCAAAACCGTAACGCCGCGTTACGTAACACAAACCAAAAACAGCCAGGCATCCCGCCCGGCTGTTTATTCCGTTACTTATGTGTACTATGAAAATTCTGTAATTGTCAGCGATTCAAACAGCTCATTTCAGAGTAATCAGCTGTTTCATCTTGTCCAATAGGGCCTGAGTGGGCTCAAACATCGGAGCAATCTTCTCTTCAGTCCAGTCAAACAGGTCATCATAGTCGCCTGAGCTCCTCATACTTTGCAGGTGTGACAGCAGGCTACCGTCTTCAGGTGTCAGCAGTCCCTTTGTAACAAAGTGCAGTCCAATAGCCCGGATAGCCCCGGCGTGAGACTTGAACTGTATGTCCTTGTCAAGCAACAAAGCTGCAATCATATAGAACATAGAATAGTAAAGACGGTTAGCCACAAGATTCCAATGGCCCAACTTGGCATTGTCCTTGGCCTCGATCATCGTCAATGCCGACTTCTCAATGCGATACTCTATGATGCTTTTCTTGTCGTCTATATTCAATGGCATAGTTCTATTCCTTCAGATTCAACATTGTGATAGAAAGATGTCGGTCTGCGTTTCTGCCATTCCTCAAAAGTGTAGATGATAGGTGATACCTGCTCATTGTTCTTCCATCCCAGTTCTACAAGCGGATAGGCATAAACATCAAAATCAGCATATTCAATCTCCGGCTTGGCCATAAGAATCAGCAGGTCCCAGTCAGACTCAGCGTTGGCATCACCGCGAGCCTGCGACCCGAATAGAACCACCCTTGTGCCTTTGGGCATCAGCTGGCGGCTATATTTCTTTATGGCGTTCAAGAAAGATTTATTCATGCTCTCTGTATTTTCAGCTGCAAGATTACAATATTTTAGGCGAAATGGCAAGAAAACAGTCCTTTTCTTAAAGAAACAGGCACCTATTTCCTTGTGTATAAGGGTAATCTAAAGCATTTCTACTTGAAGTAATCATACTGCAGCACCAGCTTCTGAGCCACCTCCAGCTTATCCGCCCTAATGTACTTCTCCAGAGTGGTCACACTCTTGTGTCCCGTCACCTTCATGATATCATAAATGGCAATCCCATCCAGGTACATCAAGGTAGCACCGGTACGTCTGGCCGTATGAGTACAAATCAACTCATATTTCTTGTAGTACTCCTTAATCACTTGGCCACCGCGGCTACCCTTAACCTCAACCACCTCATCAATCTTGGCCATCTTGCCAATATCCTTGATGTACTTGTTTATCTTCTGGTCGCTAAGGTGGGGCAGACCCTTAGGATACTTATTCAGGATCTCACGAACTTTCGCATTACAAGGAATCTCCACAAGCCTGCCGGTCTTTTGCTGATGAATGGAGATATACGTCATAGGCGTACCATTGTTGTCCACCACCTTGATGTTCTCCGGCTTAAGGTTGTTGTAGTCAGACACACGCTGAGCAGTCCAAACACCTACAAGAAAAATATCCCTTGCCAGTTCCAGATTCTTTCCATCCTCCTTCTGAGTAAGGTCCACCTTTTCAAACCTCTCCACCTCCTCACGGGTCAAGTAGATGGTATCCACATCAATAGATGACTGTGCTTTAAACTCCGTGCTCTTATAAGCCGGATTAACCGGATATCCGCGGCTCTCCGCCGCACGCAGTACGCACTTCAGTTTCTTGATAAAGCCACCTATGGTGTTATCTGCATAGTGAACCGGCTCATGCTTAGGATCCTCCTTTTCCTTACTTATATCCTGGGCCATCAGCCAAGCCTTATACTTGACATAGCAATCCAAATCAACATCCTGGAAGTCATATGTAATACCGGTATCCTTCATGAACTCCTTGAAGTGCCCAAGTGAGTTTGTTAGGCTAAAACGTGACCCCTGAACAAACGTCCTTCCATGAGCCAAAGTAGTACGTGTTCCATCCTTCACATCCTGAATGTACTGATCAATGAACTTGGTCAGCGTCATCTTATTCTTCCGCTTCTTTGCCTCTAATTTCTCCTCTTCCTCTTTCTTCCTCTCCGCTTCAATCTTCTTCAGAGTT
>Ga0265298_10003392_pt1 | contig 21131 bp, 15 predicted proteins | sample AusTroGonzalo_MG_3_FD_193486 | JGI IMG/M metagenome (GOLD analysis project Ga0265298, IMG submission 193486) | Bovine rumen microbial communities from tropical cattle in Woodstock, Queensland, Australia - Gonzalo_01 | ecosystem: Host-associated > Mammals > Digestive system > Stomach > Rumen ... | reverse complement strand
TTTTTTTATTATTATTTGACTACAATTAAAATTTTTTCTATACCTTTGCAGAATAGAAAAACAACAATTAGCTAAGGTTTGTTTGATTTATGAAAAAGAAAATACTAATACTTGATGACAAAGAGACCATCGCTAAGGTGCTCTCAATCTATCTTATGAGTGACTACGATGTGCAGTGGTTGCCCGATGGTTTACAAGGTGTAAAATGGCTTCAGGCAGGCAACACGCCCGACCTTATTATCTCTGACATTCGTATGCCAGGTATGCGTGGTGACGACTTTTTGGAGTGGATTAAGCAGAACGAGCTATTCCGCCATATCCCCGTCATCATGTTGTCGAGCGAAGACTCCACCAGTGAGCGCATCCGTCTGCTGGAGATTGGCGCTGTAGACTATATCGTCAAGCCTTTCAATCCTATGGAGCTGAAGATTCGCGTCAAGAAAATACTTCCCAATTAAAAGAACAACCCATTTTAGTATAACATGATAGGTGTTGTATACTTAGGAAACAATCTTAAGACACAAGAGCGTCTGAAATACATACCAGGACAGCTGGTCAGAATGACCAGTGCCTATAAGGAAGCTGCCCAGATATGTACACCTCACGTCTCTAACGAGCACTTCTTGGTGTTCTTTGAGCGTAGCGTTCGCAATGAAGACATTACTGCCATCACCTATCTGCGAAAGAAATGTCGCAGCGTATATATCGTCCTCATTACGGACAGTATGACAGAAGAAGAGCGCAATATTTATATAAAATGTGGTATTAATGATACTATCCACCAAGAAGCTTCTGTTACGGAGTTGAACAAGAAGATTCAATTCATCTCCGACCGAGAGAACATCTTGTTCTCTAACGAGGCACCTTGGCGCGGTATGCTAAAATTCAAGATCCCCATTTGGAAGAGACTCTTCGATATTGTTGTTGCAACATTAGCCATCATTGTCCTCTCCCCCGTCTTTATTATTACGGCTATTGCTATTAAGATGGAGAGCAAGGGACCTGTACTGTTCAAATCAAAGCGTGTAGGAACCAACTACACCATTTTCGACTTCCTGAAATTCCGCAGCATGTATGTAGACGCTGAGCACCAATTGAAGGAGTTAAGCAAAGAGCGCAACCAGTACAAGGAGCAAGAGACTAACGAGCCCAAGTCAACCATCACTGCGCCATTGGGCGACCAGGCAGAAATTGCAATGATGGATATGGGAATGGAGTCGGAGATGATGATTAGCGATGAGGAAATCATGCTCGTAGGTGACGACTTCGTAGTGGCAGAGAGTGACTTCAATAAGCAGAAGGAGGAGGAAATCAACAATGCCTTCGTTAAGATTGAAGACGATCCTCGTATCACTAAAGTCGGCAAGTTTATTCGCAAATTCAGTATTGACGAGTTGCCACAACTCTTCAACATCCTCAAAGGCGACATGTCTATTGTTGGAAATCGCCCATTACCACTCTATGAAGCAGAGAAGTTGACAGCAGACTCCAGCATCGACCGCTTTATGGCTCCCGCCGGACTTACTGGTCTTTGGCAGGTTGAGGAGCGTGGTCGTGGCGGAACAATGTCGGCTGAAGAGCGCAAACAGTTGGATATCATTTATGGACAAACCTATAATTTCCTGATGGACATGAAGATTATCCTAAGAACCTTCACGGCTTTCAAGCAAAAAGGAAATGTTTAATGATTGGACTATTGCCTATGAACGGTGTGAAACATCTTATCCTTACGACTATTTGTGTGGCTGTGACTGCTACCAGCCACGCACAATATAATAACAGCGGTATTAGTGCTGGCTTTTTTGATTCTAGCGACAATACCACTATCAATTTCTCTACATTCCACCTGCCACCATTGGCTGTGCTCTATGAGAATGCCAAGCAGAATCCCACCATACTATCGCTGAACAAAGCGCAAGAGATAGCACAGGCAGAGGTAGCCAAACAGAAACGCCACATTTTCTCTTATGTACAGGGTCATGCCAGCTATAGCTATGGTAAGACTGATATGTGGGGAAATAATAATAGTACACAGAGCTATACCACCATTTATCAGTTCCAAGGTAGTGAACAGAGTTACTGGAATGTGGGTGTTAATGTCAGTGTTCCTTTGGAGGACATTCTCGACCTTACAGCATCTGTGAAACGAAAGAGATTGGAAGTCGACAAAGCCCGTATTCAAAAAGACATCGCCTTCGACGATCTTAAGAAGAACATCGCCTCGCTGTATATCAAGATTATCAATAATCTCGTAACACTAAAGACGATTAGTGAGGGCGCTGCCATCTATCAGGGTGCAGGTGCTTTGAATCAGGAGGATTTCCATCAGGGCAATATGACCATTGAGGCCTTTGCTTCTACGAAGTTGCATGAGGGAGATGTTGTCTCCCAGTATCAGAGCATGCAGACAACGATTACCACAGATATTATCACGTTGGAGTTACTCTCTCACACGCCTATATTGACCAACACCACGACAGATATTACGCTCGACGACGAGCAGCTGTCAGAGAAAGCCATCCGCAAACAGAATCGCGAAGTGGCGAAAAACATAAAAAAAGCAGCTGCCGAAGAAGACGAGAGATATCGTAAGTTGGAACAGGCTGAGAAGAAGGCACTCCGCAAGGCCGCAAAGCAGAAGAAATAAGAACCTATAACACGCACTATATATATATGGATTTGTTTAGATATTTTGTCCGTTTTCTATATAAGATTCGCTGGTATTTAGTCATCTTGCCGATGATTGCGCTCGTTATTGCGTGGTTTATGACCCGTAATATGGAGCGAATTTACGACACCAATACCACGATCTATACGGGTATGATTACCGGTTATAATATTGAAGGCGGAACAGGATCAGCAGGTGGTAACTCGCAGACCAACATCACTAACTTGATGTTGATTATCACTACCGACAACACAATCCATGAGGTATCGCTGCGTCTGTTTGCCCGCTGTATGATGTATGGTAATCCCAACAAGGATAACAACTACATCTCTGCAGAACACTTCCGTCAGTTGAACGCTACTGTCCCTGCTGACGTCAAGGCTCTTATCAATCACAACAATGAATCGGCAACCTATGCTAATTTGAAAGCCTACGAGAAGCCTTCTCAGGACAATTTCCTCTTCGGTCTGATGAATTACCATCCCTATTTTGGTATCAACAGCATTACCAGCCGTTTGAAGGTTCTCCAGCTCCAGAAGAGTGATATTATCGATATTGGCTATTCAGCAAATGATGCTGGTATTGCCTATAATACACTGGATATTCTGAATGACGTATTTGCACGCCAGTATCAGCAGTTGCGCTATGGTGAGACAAATAATGTTATCAAGTTCTTTGAGCGCGAGGTAGCCCGCCTTTATCGCATTCTAACCAGTGCTGAGGATGACCTTATCCGCTACAACGTATCCAAGCGTATCATCAACTACGGTGAACAGACCAAACAGGTGGCCTCTTTGGAAGCTCAGCAACAGAATTTCCGTAACGACCAACTGATGAACTACACCACTGCTAAGGCTCTGCTCGACTATCTGGAGCGACAGCTGGGTAACCGTGCACAAATTATTCGTTCAAACAAGGAATTCACCAGCCAAGTTCGTGACATCTCACGAATCCAATCTCGTATATCAAATCTTCGACTGATGAGCAGTGAAGGTGGCAATAACAATAATGAGTCACAGGAAGAGTTGGCAAAAGCTCAACGCGACCTGCAGCGTGCTACAGGACGTGTTACTCAGTTGACAAAAGATATTGAGGCTGCTACATTCAGCACAGAGACGGGTGTCAAAGCACAAGATATGCTGGGACGTTGGTTGGAACAGCTATTGTTGCTGGAGAAGACAAAAGCCGAGATGACAGCTACCGACATCATGAAGAACGAGCTTGACAGACAATATCTGTTCTATGCTCCTATTGGTGCTACTCTCGACCGTAAGTCGCGCCATATCGGATTCATTGAAGGAAACTATATGGAGATGCTACGTGCCTTAAACTCAGCACGTATGCGCCAACGCAACCTGCAGATGTCAACAGCTACACTGCGTGTGCTCAATCCTCCTATGTTCCCATTAAATGCGCAGCCAACCAACCGACTGATGGTATTGTTGGGAGCCTTCATGCTCACCTTCATATTTACCACGCTCTACTTCCTGATTATCGAGATGCTTGATCGCACGCTGCGCGACCGCATGCGTTCAGAGCGTATTACGAAGATTCCCGTTATGGGATGCTTCCCCAAGGAGAGCAATCTGCGTTATCGCCGTTTCAACAAGACCATTGCTGATATGGCTATGAAGCAGTTGAGTAAGGCATTGTTGCCTAACTTTAAGGAAGGTCAGCAGAATGTACTCAACCTCCTTTCTACAGACTCTGGCAATGGTAAGAGTTATATTGCCCAAGAGCTGGAGAACTATTGGATATCTATAGGTTTACAGGTTCGCCGCCTAACCTACGATGAAGACTTCCTGGCTGAAGACAGCAAGTTTATTCTGGCTAAGGACATTAAGGATCTCTGCCCAGATATTCTTCCTGACGAGATTGCCATCATCGAGTATCCTCACTTAGACGACTACTCTATTTCCCCTGCTCTTTTGAATATGGGAACTGTCAATATCATGGTAACACGAGCCAACCGTACCTGGAAGGACGTCGATCAGAAAGCCCTCAATGAGGTACAGGCAATGTTAGACGAAGAGCACAAGAATACGCTCTACATGTATCTGACAGAGGCCACACGTTATGCCGTCGAAGAATTCGTCGGTCAGCTTCCTCCTTATACGAAGTTCAACAACTTTGTATATCGTATGTCTCAATTAGGATTGACTGCTACAGAAAACGAACACGCCTTATAATGAACAGACTATCGTTCAGCACATATGCAAAAGAAAACGGAGGAAGAGTGTCAATACTCTTTCTCCTGTTTTTGCTTGCAATCTACGAGTTTGTTTTTGCCGGCTTTAATACGTTTGCCATCATCTGTGTGATGCCACTATTGGTGGTTATCACCTTAGTACTCTTCGAATACCGTATGTTGGCCTTCTGGTCGCTGATTGTCATAAACTATCTGCTACAGGCCAAATGGCTCAGTCTGCCAATACCAACATCCGTACCTAACGAGCTGTTACAGCTTGTATTATTGGCCTTTGCACTGATAGACACCCATGGCAGCCATTTTGAGCGCACACTCAATCTGATGTTTCTTGCTGTAGCTACATGGTGTGGATTCTGTACGTTGGAGATACTTAACGATACCTGTGGTATAGGTATTGATGTAGCTGCATGGTATACGGTAGCTCGTATGATTGCCTACCAGCTCATGTATATCACACTGGTGTTCTGTATATATATCAACTCACCCAAGATACTGGTACGTTACCTTTATGTATGGGGAGCGCTGGCATTCTTTGCCGTTTTCTGGGTATGGAAGCAACAGTATATTGGATTTACGGATTCAGAGAACACCTTCCTACAAGGTCGTGGTCATTCTACCCACGTCTTGGCTGGTGGCTCTCTCATTCGTTATTTCTCCATCTATAGTGATGCTGCCAACTTCGGTATCGGCATAGCCTCCACAGCAGTAGCCTTTATCATCTTCGGCATTACTGCTAAGGTACGCAAATACAAGATTTTCTTCCTCGTAGTGGGTATCGGCTGTGCATGGGCTATGTTCATCTCTGGTACCCGTACCGCCATGGCCTGTTTCATGTTTGGCATGATGATGTATATCTTCCTCTCTAAATCGTTGAAGATTGCCATTCCTTTTACCATTGTATTTGCTTTGTTTGTCTTCATATTAGCTTTCACTAACATAGGCCAAGGCAACCAGCAAATTCGACGTATGCGTACAGCATTCGACAAGAATGATGCCTCTGCAGCTCAACGAACTGTCAACCAAGAGGCCATGAAGAAATACATGGCTGAAGCGCCATGGGGTATTGGAATGGGAATTGGCTATGGTAATGCGCCTGCCAACAACAAATATAGCTATATGGCAACAGTACCTCCCGACTCTGAGTTTGTATTCATCTGGATACACACGGGTGTGATAGGCATTACCGTATTCCTCTTTTGTATGGTACTCATGCTATTTGGAGGCTGTCGCATCGTATTCTTTGTTCTCAAGAGTCCTTCCTTAAGAGGTATTGGAGCGGGATGCTGTTGTGCTTTTGGCTCCCAGTTGTTAGGTGGCTATGGTAACCAGGTACTCTTACAGTTCCCCAACTGTCTGGTATTCTTCGGAGGTCTGGCCATCGTCTATATTCTGCCATTTATCGAAGACGAGTGGGTTATTCATGAAGAAGAGCAACTCGTTATAGAGACAGAGAAAAAGCGTTTAAAACTGGAGAAGAAGAAAGCTGCCAGAGTATAAATTAAAGCGTTACTGACACATGACAGAAGAGAAGATCATATCTATCATTACCATCAACTATAACGGGCTGAAAGACACCTGCGAACTGATGGACACATTACCTTTAGACGATACGTCGATAGAGGTTATTGTGGTAGATAATGCCTCTCAACAAGACGAGGCTACCGTCATTGAGCAGCGCTATCCACAGGTTAAAGTCATCCGGAGCAAAGAAAATCTGGGCTTTGCTGGTGGTAACAATCTCGGTATCGAGGCATCAAGCGGCAAGTATCTCTATTTCATCAACAACGATACACTGCTGTACCTCAAGGATGATTTTGTCAAGAAACCTAAATATGGTATGCAGGGAGACCTCAGACACCTTGTCGAGCGACTGGAGTCAAATCCGAAGATAGGCGCAGTCTGTCCAAAGATTCGCTTCACATGGGGAGATTTGCTTATCCAGTATGCAGGCTACACACCACTCTCACGCATCACGCTACGCAACCATGCCATTGGTTTCAACGAGTCTGACTATGGACAATATGATACACCCCACCCTACACCCTATGCACACGGTGCAGCGATGATGGTAAAACGAGAAGCCATTGAGAAAGCGGGCCCGATGCCTACCTGTTTCTTCCTCTATTATGAGGAGCTCGATTGGTCTATGCTGATTCGACGTGCCGGTTATGAAATCTGGTATGAGCCCAACAGCACCATCTACCACAAAGAGAGTCAGACAACTGGGCAGGCCAGTCCTTTGCGTACCTATTATATTACGCGCAACCGACTACTGTTCGTTCAACGCAACAGTCCACTGCCTTGGCGCTACCTATCCTACCTATACCTAATATTTATAGCTGGTACAAAGGATATATTGAGTTATCTATCTAAACGACGCCCCGATTTGGCAAAAGCAACCATGCGGGGACTATGGCATTTTATAAAGCATTGAAGATATGGATTTTTGGACTATTATATATTATTGCGACTTAGCCTTTTTTATCTTCGTCTGTCTGACGGTGGTATATATGGGCATCTTTGCAATGGCCTCTATGTTTAGTCAACACCATGAGACGCCTAAGAGCCGCATAGAGAATCGTTTTATCATTCTCATTCCAGCCTATAAGAACGGTGCCATTGCCGAGCAGACGGTACGTTCCATCCTTGGACAGACCTATCCCCAGCGTCTGTTCGACGTAACGGTTATTGCCGACCAACTCGACGAGATGAGCAATTTCCGTCTGGCTCAGCAACCCATTACCTTGCTAACGCCCAATTTCTCCAAGAGTTCTCGTGCCAAGTCTTTGCAGCTGGCTATCAATAACTTACCACAGTTCAAACTCTACGATATTGCCGTTGTACTCAACCCTGGAAATATTGTAGAGCCAGAATTTCTTAATCAGCTAAACGATGCTTACGAGGCTGCCGGCACTAAGGCTATCCAGTGTCATATGCTCTCTCAGAACCGCGATACCGTATCAGCACGTCTGAGCGCTATCTTCGAGGAGATTAACAACTCTATCTTCCGACGTGGACATGTTACGTTGGGACTCTCTGCTGCCGCATCCAACTCAGCTATGGCCTTCGATTTCAACTGGTTCAAGGCTAATATTATGACGACAAAGACCTCATGGGATGATAAGGAATTGGAATCTCGTCTGATGCGCCAACATATCTTCGTAGATTATTTCGACGACATCATGGTATTCTCTCAGAAGACTCGTAATGCCGAAGACTTTAATCGTCAGCGTGGTCGTTGGCTGTTGTCACACCTGTCCACCATCCTGCATAATATTCGCTATTTGCCTGGTGCCATTATCCAGCGCCATTACGACTTGATTGACAAGATTGTACAGTGGATGCTGCTGCCTCGTATTATAATGATGTGCATCATTATGGCAATGGGTATCATTATGCCTCTCATCTACTTTACGTTAGCTATCAAGTGGTGGGCACTCTTTGCCATTGTGCTGTTTATCTTCGCCTTGGCTACACCCAACTATCTGGTAGACGACAAGTGGGACCGCACCTTCTTCTCCATGCCAGTGGTTCTTCTCTCCTCTCTATTGTCAAAGACACCCCTTGGCAAGAAACTAAAAGAAATTACTAACAAGAAACTATAACTCCATAATACCAATAATATGAGTACGATTTGGCTAATTATCCATATCATTGAGATATTTCTCTGGCTGTTGCTGGGAGCATCTGGTGCATATATCCTGTTTTTCGCGCTGGTATCCATGCTGTGGAAGAAACCCGTTTCACCTCTCTCTGCTTATCTCGAGGGGCAGATTCGTTCCATGCGCGAGCCACGCCAATACACCTTCCTGGTGCTCTATCCAGCCTACAATGAAGACAGGGTTATTATCAACTCCGTACACACCTTCTTAGGACAGTATTATCCATATAAAGGTTTTCATGTAGCCGTTATTAGCGACCACATGCAGCCAGAAACCAACGAACAGCTGGCACAGCTGCCCATTACCCTACTTCAGCCCATCTTCGAGAAGAGTAGCAAGGCCAAAGCCATGCAGTATGCTTTGCAGCAGATTCAGGGAGAATACGACTATGTAGTTATCCTCGATGCCGACAATGTGGTAGAGTCAGACTTCCTTGCTAAGCTCAACGACGTTTGCAACAAGGGCTACGATGCTATCCAGTGCCACCGTTGCGCCAAGAACTCCAACAATAATATTGCGGTGCTCGATGGTGTCAGCGAGGAAATCAACAACACCATTTTCCGTAAAGCCCACAACCGTGTAGGTCTTTCTTCTGCGCTCATCGGCTCTGGTATGTGTTTCCGCTTCAAGTGGTTCAAGGAGAATGTCTATAAGCTGTCCACTGCTGGTGAAGACCGTGAGTTAGAGGCTCTTCTGCTGCGCCAGAAGATTCATATCCACTATGAGCCCGATATCCACGTATATGATGAGAAGGTTTCCAATAAAGACAACTTCCAGAAGCAGCGTCTGCGCTGGATGACAGCCCAGATACAGAGCCTGTTCTCGCTATTGCCTTACGTACCCAAAGCCATTATGGATGGCAACATCGACTATATCGACAAGACTTTCCAGCAGGCACTGATTCCGCGCTCCATGCTGATTGTGCTCACCTTTATATTAGCAACATTTGTCACCATCCTCTCGCTCGACTGGTGTCTGAAGTGGTGGCTGCTGTTCCTCTTCATCTGTCTGTCACTCTACGTGTCAACGCCCAAGCAGTTGCGCAGTCACTCCGTATTTGGTAAGATACTATCTATTCCTGTATTAGTATGGAAGATGATTCTCAATATTCTGAAGATAGACCGCAAGAATACAGACTTCATCCATACAACGCACGACCACGAGGAGAAGAAAGTTGAAAGTTGAAAGTTAAAAGTTAAGAAATGGGAGGACGAGTACATAAGAGTATGTTGAATGCAGAAGTAAACCTTCTGTTCTACTTCCTTTCGCTCTTTCTCACCTTCTTCTCTCGCAAAATCTTCCTCGACAACCTGGGAGCCGAGTTCATCGGACTTACAGGAACCTTGAATAATATCCTTGGTTACCTGAACCTCTCCGAACTGGGCATCTCCGCCTGCATTGGCTACTTTCTTTTCAAGCCCCTGCAGTCAGACAATCGTCAGGAGATTCAGAACATACTCTCCCTCTTGGGCTATCTCTACCGATGGATTGGTGGCATCATTCTGGCAGGAGCCTTCCTTGTCAGCCTCTTCTTCCCACTCATCTTCCAAGGGGCCACGCTCAATCTGCCTATCATCTATTTTGCCTTCTATTCCTTCTTAGGCTCCTCACTGATAGGCTATTTCATCAACTATCGTCAGATACTCCTCTCTGCCGATCAGAAGAACTATCTGGTAGCCATCTACTACCAGTCGGCACGCCTCGTCAAGCTCGCCCTGCAGATTTACCTTGCCTATACCTATAAGAATCTCTACGTATGGGTTGCCATCGAGTTTCTTTTTGCCGTTATAGGCTGTATCATCCTGAACTGGAAGATTAATCAGGAATATCCGTGGCTGAAGGTCGATATTAGTCAGGGGCGCCAGCTGCTCAAAGCATATCCGGAGATTCTCACAAAGACCCGTCAGGTCTTCATCCATAAGATTAAAGACTTCGTACTCGTCAAGAGCGACGAGCTCTTCATCTTCCTCTTCGTATCATTGAAAATGGTAGCATTCTATGGCAACTACATGATTATCATCTCCAAGCTCATCGCTATGTTCTCGTCCATCACAGGCAGCGTAGGAGCAAGTGTAGGTAATCTCGTTGCTGAGGGCAACAAGCAGCATATGTTGAAAGTTTTCTGGGAGTACACTACTATCCAGCACACCATTGCTGCCACGCTGACCTTCTCGCTCTACACCCTCTTAGAGCCATTCATCTGCCACTGGATAGGCCCTGAATATGTGATGGACAATCGCATCCTCTTGCTCTTGGTGCTCTATATCTATATCACCAATTCGCGCAACAGTGTCGACAGTTTCAACTACGCCCACGGACTCTATGCCGACGTCTGGTCAGCATGGGCCGAGTTGGGCATTAATATCACCATTACTATTGTCTGCGGTCTGCAGTGGGGCATCATTGGTATCCTGCTGGGCAAGTTAGTCAGTCTGTTGGCCATCGTCGTACTATGGAAGCCCTACTATCTGTTCACCGCAGGTTTCAAGGAGTCTGTACGCCACTATTGGAGTGGTGCCTTGCGCAACTATGCCATTTCCGCATTCTCCATTATTACCAGCGTCTGGCTCATCCGTTTCATTCCCTTCTCGCCCTATGCCAGCTTGTGGCTGTGGGTAGCTTATGCCGCTCTTAGCATGGTGCTGTTCCTTACCATCGATCTGACGGCTACGCTTCTCTTTGCCAAGGGAGCCAAAGACAGTTTCTACCGTATCAAAAACATTAGAAAGCGATGAAGTATTCTATCATTACAGTAAACTATAACAACAAAGAAGGTCTCAGAAAGACCATTGAGAGCGTCATCAACCAGACGTTCCGCGACTTTGAGTACATCGTTATCGATGGTGGCTCATCAGACGGTAGCGGTGAGCTGTTGAGAGAATACTCCGACAAGATTACCTATTGGGTGTCAGAGCCCGACAAGGGTATATATAATGGTATGAACAAAGGTATTGCCAAAGCTACTGGCGACTATCTGAACTTCATGAACTCTGGCGACTGCTTCTTTGCCAACGATGTATTGCAGCGTGTGGCCGACTACAACTACGATGCCGACTTCATTGTTGGTCGCGACTATCACTATAGCGAGCGTCGCCAGCAGGGTCACGCCTCTATACAGCCGCCTCGCACCACGATGATGCACTTCTTTATGGCCACCCTCGACCACCAGAGCAGCTTCATTCGTCGCGAGCTCTTCAATGGTTCTCCCTATGATGAGAGCCACCGCTTGGTGAGCGACTGGATATTCTATGTAGAGAAGATTGTGGGCGAGGGCCGTCAAGTACAGTTCATTCCCGATATCATCTGTCGCCGAGAAGAGGGCGGACTCTCTGAACAGCAGCGTGAGCGTAATCGCAGCGAGATCAATGCCTACCTGCACCAGTTGCTGGCGCCAGGCATCTATGCTGACTACGCCACCCTCTCCCAACTCGACAAGACCTCACTCTATCGACTCTTCTCCATCCTCGACGACAGCAAGAAGCGTCGCTGGCTGGTACGTTTCATCAAACTGATTAATAAAATATTCTAAGGATAAGGATTATGATAAAGAAAATCTTCCTCGTAACAATGCTCAGCTGCCTTACACTCATGCTTCAGGCAGCAAAGAAAGATACAGTGACAGTTGACAATTTGCGATTTGAAATCAACGAAGAGCATACAGCTGCCACACTTTTAATATATCCAGATGCGAATCATAAGTATTCTGGAGATGTCATTATTCCTTCCAGCATTGCCTACGCAGAAAATCAACTTCCTGTTACTGCCATAGGGTATGGCGCTTTTAAAGATTGTGCGGAGTTGAGGACTATAAATATCCCTACCAGCATTAAAAGCATTGGTAAAGATGCCTTCCAAGGTTGTTCAGGATTATATACCGCTGAGTATTATAATCTTGACCACCTATACGATATTGCATATGATAATGAGAAGTCTAACCCGTTGAGTTTCACGCGCATGCTGCTCATTAACGGGAAAGAGATCAACACACTTTCCATCAACAAGAACGTACCAAACTACGGTTTCTGTCAAGCTACATGGCTCAAAAACGTAACATTCACTGACGCTGTCACCACTATTGGAGAACGAGGTTTTTACGGCTGCACATCACTGTCAGAGATTACCCTACCCAACAGCATCACACTAATCAGTAAGCTCGCCTTCCGCGAATGTAAGTTCACCAGCATTGTCATACCAGACAATTGCAAGTTAGAGTCTGACGTATTCCAGAAATGCCAGCAGCTTACCACCGTCAAGTTGCCAGCCAATCTGACAGAAATACCCTCCGCACTATTTGATGGTTGTATCATGCTTCAAGACCTGACACTTCCAGAAGGTGTTGAGACCATCAAAGAGCGTGCGTTCCAGAATTGTAACAAGCTCACCAAAATTCCTTCCAACAATGTATTGGAAAGCATTGAAGACGGCGCTTTTCAGGGGTGTACAGGATTCACCATCATTACCATTCCTGCAACAGTGAAATATATTTGGGCAAACGCTTTCTCTGGTTGTAAGAATCTGACCGACGTATTCTGTCTGCCTACCACACCTCCCACTTCAAAAGAAAACTCTTTTGGAACACAGGTATCCTCACTGAAATTGCATGTTTCTGCAGATGCTGGCGTCCTGAACAGCTATAAGGACGACGATAAGTGGAAGCTCTTTGGCACTATTGATGTCATTAAGAATAGCAAGATTACCTTCTACATCAACGACCAGGTGCATCACATTATCAACCAGCAAGGCGGTAGCATTGTCAGTCTTACGGGCCTCAACACGCCTACTGGTGAGCTCTTCTCTGGCTGGGATAAGGAGATACCTCTCTATATGCCCAACGACAACCTGGAAGTTTACGGCTATCTGTCCAAGGAGTATCTGGTAGGCAATAAGATTCTCTACTATCTCCGTCCTGCCGAACAGCTCAATGGCAATAATATCTCCCCTCGTGCCGAACTCATCAGCATTGATAAGGAGAAAGCCGCTACAGATACGGAGATTATCATCCCTGAAAACATTAATGACAATGGCACCAACTATCCAGTCATCACGATTCCCGATCGAGCCTTCGAGGGATTGTCTAACCTGCAGAGTGCCTCACTGCCCAACAATACCCAGCACTTGGGCGAGCAAGTCTTCAAGGGCTGTTCTTCGCTTACCACCGTCACGCTACCACAAGCGCTCACCACACTGCCTGTAGGTTTCTTCGACGGATGCAGCAGCCTGCAAAGCATCCAGCTGCCCAGCAACGTTACTACGATTAGCAAGCAGGCCTTCCGCTATTGCAGCAAGCTTAGTGAGCTGCCATCAACCAGCAAGTGGCAGTCTGTTGGTGCCGAAGCCTTCAAGGGCTGTAGTTCGCTCACCCATGCCGAGCTGCCAGACTATTGTGAGATGAGCACAGACATCTTCCAGAATTGTGCATTACTGGAAACCGTCACGCTCCCCTCTACGCTCACAGCCGTTCCCAGCGCCACCTTCGATGGTTGCTACAAGCTGCAGAACATCACCCTTCCTGAAAATATCACCAGCATCGGCAAGAATGCGTTCCGCAATTGCGAGTTGCTCACCATTCTCCCCACTACCGAGAAGCTCAAGGAGATTGGCGACATGGCCTTCAAGAACTGTCGCGCACTTGTTGTTGTCACCCTCCCCTCAACCATAGAGTCTATCGGAGCCGATGCTTTCGATGGTTGCACGAAGCTCACCGATGTCTATTGCATGTCTTCCGCTGTTCCTGATGCCGCAGCTACAGCGTTCAGCACCTTGGCACCCTCGCTGGCCCTTCATATTAAGGAGAATGCCAGCAGCCAACTGCTTAACAATTATCAGGCTACAGCACCCTGGAACACCTTTAAGAGCATTGACAGAACGCGCCAGAGTAAGATTACCTTCTATGTCAACGACGAGATTCACTACCTTATCAAGCAGCGTGGTGGCACGCTGACGGATTCCACGTTAGTAACCAAGCCCACCATTGGCATCTTCTCTGGCTGGGACAAGACGATTCCCGCTTTCATGCCCAACGACGACCTGGCTATCTATGGCTATGTGTCTAACGAGCTCGTCGTCGATGGCATCATCTACCTGTTGCGCCCCAGTGAGCAGCTCAACGGCAAGAATCTTGAGAAGCGTGCCGAGATGATTACCATCGAGAAAGAGCTTACCGCTGCCGATACAGAGATTGATGTGGCTGCCAATATCAAGTTCAACAACGACCTGTATCCTGTTACCGCCATTGGTGCCAATGCCTTTGAAGGTCAGACCAGCTTACAGGTCATCTCCATTCCTGCCACTGTTGCCACCATTGGCAAGTCGGCCTTCAAGGGCTGTACTGCCCTCACCACCATTCAGCTGCCCGATATCCTCACAGCCATTAGCGACTCCCTCTTTGAGGGCTGTAGCTCACTGCCTTCACTGGCGTTGCCCGCTGCTGTTACCACCATTGGCAACTATGCTTTCCGCAACTGTCGTGCGCTCGCCACACTACCTAGCAACACCTTATTACAGGAAATCGGCAAGGGAGCCTTCCAAAACTGCGTATCGCTCACCACGCTGGTCATGGACGAGATGACCCAGCTGCGAGCCATCCGTAAGGATGCCTTCACAGGTTGTCAGAAAGTATTCTCGCTCACGCTCCCCACCAGTCTTACCACACTGGAAGAGGGCGCCTTCAGGAATTGCACGCAGCTGATTGATGTCTTCTCTCTGGCTGCTACTGTTCCCACCACAGATGCAGATGCCTTCGGTGGTGCACAAGGAGCCATGAACCTCTATGTTCCTAAGGACTATTTGGCTGGCTATCAGCAGGCAGAGCCTTGGAAGAGCTTTGGCGAAATCCACGAGAATAGCAAGTTCAGCCTGACATTCTACGTCAACGATGAAGTATGGTACCAGACCACACAGATGGGTGGCACGCTGATAGACCAGACGCTCATTCCTACGCCCACCAGAGGCATCTTCTCTGGCTGGGATAAGGAGATACCCACCATTATGCCTGGTCGCGCCACAGACGTCTTTGGCTACGTCTCACAACTGGAGGAGATTGGCGACTTCCAATACCAGCTGCTGCCTGCCGAGCAACTCAACGGCAAGGGCCTTCAGAAGCGTGCCATCGTGCAGAAGGTAGTCAAGAAGCTCACTCAGAATGTCACCATGCTGCAGGTTCCTGATGAGGTAACCTTCGAGGAGGTCACCTACCCTGTTATCGGAATCGGTGCCAACGTCTTCGAGGGTGCCAGCTATCTGGAGCGCATCATTCTTCCTTCCACCATCACCACCATTGGCAACCAGGCCTTCAAGGGCTGCAGCTCGCTGAGGGTTGTCAGCAACTTCCCCACCACTATGGAGACGCTGAGTGATGGTATCTTCATGGATTGTAAGGCGCTGTCGCAGTTCACGCTCTCAGAGCATGTTAAGAGCATCGGCAAACAGGCCTTCAGCGGTTGCACCAGCCTCAAGGAGCTGTTGCTGCCTGCCGAGCTGAAGACACTGGGCTATCAGGCCTTTGCCAACAGTGCCATCGAGCAGATTACGCTGCCTGCCTCTATCAGCACCATGGGCGATGAGGTCTTCAAGCAGTGTCGCAGCCTGCATCAGGCCACTTTTGCTGAGGGCTTTGTACAGTCGTTGCCTAAGTTCACCTTCTGGAACTGTCAGGCACTGGAGCAGGTCACCCTGCAAGGCACTATGGTCAGCATTCTGGAAGGCGCCTTCCAAGGCTGTAGCAAGCTCAGCATCTTTATGGTTCCTGAAGGCATTATGACCATCGGTAGCAAAGCCTTCAAAGACTGCACCAGCCTGTCTGTCGTTACACTGCCTGCCAGCCTCGAACTCATCGGGCGCGAGTGTTTCAGTGGCTCTACGGCCATTTCACAGCTCACGGTAAACAGCACAGAGGCACCGTCGGCCAATCTCGATGCCTTCGAGCAGGAGACCTATAACTATGCCAACCTCTATGTGCCCACCCTCGAGGCTTATCAAGACGAGCCTTGGAAGTTCTTCAGAAGCAAGGGCGTCATCAAGGAGTATGCCATCTCTTATATCGTCGATGGCCAGCTCTACAAGAAGGTTCAGCAGCTGGTAGGTTCGCCCATCACCCTTGAGCAGGAGCCCGTCAAGGAGGGTCACCCCTTCTCTGGTTGGCTGCAGCAGCCAACCGTAATGCCCGCCAAGGACATCACCGTTGTGGGCAACTTCCAGTACCAGATACGCTATTATGAGAACGAGGCCGACGAGGCCAACCGCCTGCTGGCCGACGAGACCTTCGCCTACTACTATGGCGATGCCGTCACGCTGCCTGCCGAAGAGCTCAAGCGCGCCAACTACTGGTATGTCGTACATGGTCTTACTGAGGAGCCTATGGGCGAGGACGACGCTGCTGTCTTCCAAACCACCATGCCTGGCAACGACCTGAACGCCATACTCATCTATCACAGGACAGAAGACGAGAGGGTTCTTGACGGTATTACCTATAAGATTTACACCCTCAAGAAATATGCCGTAGTAGCCAGTGCCGACAAGGCCATCACTGCTGCCACCATCCCTGCTACCGTCAACTACGAGGGCGAGGAGCTTCCTCTGCTCCACATCGAGGATAGTGCCTTCATAGACTGCACGCTGCTTGCGCAGCTCACCCTGCCCGAGGGTCTGCTCACCATTGGCAACCGGGCCTTCAAGGGCTGTAGTGCCATCAGCAGCCTCACAATACCTGCCAGCGTAGAGAGTCTTGGCGACGAGGCCTTCTATCAGGTGCTGGGCGATGGCGACGTCATCACCCTGATGGGCGCCACCCTGCCTGAGGCCCTGGCCACCACCTTCGATGATGCAGCCTATGAGAAGGCCCTGCTGCGCACACAGGTAGAGATGCTCACAGGCACCTGCTGGCCGCTCTTCAAGCGTGTACGCCTGTTCGACCCCAGTGGCCTACAGACCATCCATGCCAACCCGCTCTCTTCTGATGCGCCCATCTACGACCTCAACGGCCGTATGGTAGCTCCCGCAGGCTCTACCCAACGCCTGCCTAAGGGCATCTATATCCAGCACGGCAAGCGGATACTAATCAGATAAAGAAAAACCCACACAACAAAAACCAAAACCTATGAAACGTTATCAACTACTCCTAACCATCGCCGCCTGCCTATTGGGCAGTGCGGCGGTCAGTGCGCAACCCTATGACTTCCAGATTGCGAGCCACACTCCTACCTTTAGGTGGGAGAATACGAAGCTCAAAGACGACAAGCGCATCGAACTGTTTATGAAGCATCTCACGCTCGACGAGAAGATGCAGTGGCTCTCACCTATGCTCGGCACGCCGCGCCTGGGTGTACCTATCACCAGCTGCTACGAAGGTCTCCACGGACTGGCTCTTGGCGGTCCGTCGCGCAACAATGGCGTGAAGACCGTCGATGGCAAGGAAGTACCCAACGACCTGCCCACCACCATCTTCCCACAAGCCTATGGTATGGGCTGCACGTGGGACCGCTCACTCATCCAGCGCATTGGTCAGATAGAGGCCGACGAGGTGCGCTGGTATGCTCAGGGCAAGATAGCTCGTCGCAAGGGCCTTGTAGTCTTTGCACCCAATGCCGACCTTGCCCGCGATCCCCGTTGGGGACGCACTGAGGAGAGCTATGGTGAAGACCCCTACCTCGTAGGCCAGCTCACCATCTCCATGGTCAAGGGCTTGCAGGGCGACGATGCGCGCTACTGGAAGACCTGTGCCCTGATGAAGCACTTCCTCGCCAACAGCAATGAAGACGGTCGCGACTCTACCAGCAGCAATTTCGACGAGCGCCTCTTCCGCGAATACTACTCCTATCCCTTCTATAAAGGCATCACCGAGGGAGGCAGCCGAGCCTTCATGGCGTCGTACAATAGCTGGAATGGCATCCCCATGGCCGTACATCCCTGCCTCAACGAGATTACGCGCCAGGAGTGGGGCAACAATGGCATTATCTGCACCGATGGCGGCGCCTATACCCTGCTGGTCAATGCCCACCACTACTATCCCGACTTCCCCTCGGCCGCAGCAGGCGTGGTAAAGGCAGGCACCAGCCAGTTCCTCGACCGCTACCAGCCCTATCTGAAGGAGGCCGTAGAGAAAGGTCTACTCACAGAGGCCGACATCGACAAGGTAATCCGTGGCAATATCTATGTAGCCCTCAAGCTCGGCCTGCTCGACGATCAGTGTCCTTATGCAGAGATAGGCAAAGACACCACTGCCCTGCCTCCCTACGAGCGCGAGGAAGTAAAGCAGTTTGTCCGTGAAGTCACTGCCAAGAGCATCGTGCTGCTGAAGAACGACCACCAGACGCTACCCATCAATACCCAAAAAGTAAAGAAGATAGCCGTTGTAGGGCCTTATGCCGACAAGATCGTCTACGACTGGTATAGTGGCACGGCACCCTACGAGAACACCATCCTCAAGGCACTACAGGAGGTAGGCAGCAGGGAAGGCATCGAGATACTCTATGCCCCCGACAACCAATATGGTCGCGCTGAGGATTTGGCCAAGCAGGCCGATATGGTGCTCGTCTGCACGGGCAACCACCCCTATGGCACCAACCGCGAATGGAAGGTGTGCCCAGTGCCCTCCGATGGTCGCGAGGCCAACGACCGCCACTCGCTGCAACTGCCCGACGAGGACGAGGTGCGCCGCCTCTATTCGCTCAATCCCAATACCGTGCTGGTGCTCGTCAGCAGCTTCCCCTACTCCATCAACTGGAGCCAGGCCCATCTGCCCGCCATCCTCCACGTCACCCACTGCTCACAAGAGCAAGGCCATGGCGTTGCCGATGTGCTGTTTGGCAAGGTCAACCCTGCAGGGCGCACCACCCAGACCTGGGTGCGCGACATCCTTGAGCTGCCCCACATGATGGACTACGACATTCGCCACGGCCGCACCTATATGTACTACGAGGGCCAGCCCCTCTATCCCTTCGGCTACGGCCTCAGCTACACCCGCTTCGAGTATGGCGATGCCAAGGTGGTCAAGCAAGACAAGCAGAAGCTCTATGTCTCTGTGCCCGTAAAGAATGTAGGCAGCTGCGATGGCGACGAGGTGGTACAGCTCTACGTCAGCTATCCCCACTCCACCGTCGAGCACCCCAAGCGCCAGCTCAAAGCCTTCGAGCGCGTCAGCATCCCTGCAGGCGAGCTGCGCAATGTCGTGCTCACTGTCGATAAGTCCGACCTCACCTACTGGAGTCCCGAAGCCCACGCCTTCGTCCCTGAGACCACACCAGCCCACTTCTCCATTGGTGCCTCCTCAGCAGACATCCGCACCCAGCTAGACTATCAGCTCAAGAAGTAATATAAAGAGAGCCCACAGGCGTTCCTGTGAGCTCTTCTTTCAATTTCTCATTCTCTCCATTTCTCAATTTAGCGCGCAAGCGCTAACTCCGAGCGTAGTACCCAGTGCCGTCAGCACCGTCACGATGACGTTTATCACCGTCTTCCAAAATTCCTTGTTCTTCATACTCGTTTAGTTTTAATTGGTTATTGGTTTAATAACAAAAACAATAAAAACCGCTGCGCACAGCCATTAGACGTCAGACATCAGCCTTCAACCCTCTTACTTCAGCCTTCATCCTTCAGCCATCACACATCTCGGGATAATCTAACTTTTGTTTTTAAGCCCGCCAGGGCGATTGTTTTTGCTTCTGGGAGATGGTAGCCACGACAGTGGCTGTGACGAGTGGTATGTTGCTGGCGTAAAAGCTCGCTTTTAAAGACAGCGGCATGCTACTTGACACATAGGCTCTGAAAGAGCTACCATCTCATAGAAGCGGTTTTCTTGGTTTTTGTTAATTTTAATCTCCTGCGGTAGCTTTCTGCACGACGTTCACGGGCAACTCCTCACACTTCGCGCCCTGCAAGAACTGCTTCACGCGGTTACCTGCACTGTCATGCGTGCGCTCAGGGCTGAACACCACATGCATGCCAGTGATGTTTTCGGCTGCTTTGAAGGCCTCTGCCGAACGGGAACCGGTACACTCCAGGCCAATCTTGAAGGAGCCGAAGCCATCCAGCTTGATGCGCTTACCGTCCTGCATCTGGTCGCGCATGGTCTCTACCAACTCGTCCAGCACGGCAAGGATATCCGACTTCTTCACCGTACAGTTGCGCTGCATGATCTCCGCCAGCTGACGGGTGTTAATCATCGCCATGGGTACTGCACGGGCATACCACTTACCGCTGCGCTTTGTGTTCTGACTCTTGTCTTGATGCAATCTGTAAAATACACTCATAATGATTTAATGTTTTAATGGTTAATGTTTAATGGTTATTGGTTATTGTTTCTTAGCCTAGTACCGAATTTTATACAGCTGATATGGGCCCGTTATACAGCTAATAATCTTCGTTTTCAGACTGTCTCAGAGCGGTATCAGCCTGTCTCGCGCGCGGCGGGCGTCTTCCTCTCTTTGACATTGCAAAGTTACTAAATAAAGAGACACAATGCAAATAAAAAGTGTAAATATTTTTGATTATTTTTACTACCTCACTGACTCAGTTACTCAGAAATTCAGTTTTTTTGTGAGCAATACACGAAAATGTTGCAGAAAGAATTTATTATATATATAATATTATAATATTA